>ERZ779852.80-NODE-80-length-99801-cov-5.708981_pt1 | contig 99801 bp, 114 predicted proteins | sample MGYA00511559_ERZ779852 | MGnify/ENA primary metagenome ERZ779852 (study PRJEB29588, sample SAMEA2157977) | human gut metagenome | biome: human gut; feature: human-associated habitat; material: faeces | place: Denmark | collected 2008/2010 ...
GAGCGCCACCTTGCCAAGGTGGAGGTAGCGAGTTCGAGCCTCGTAACCCGCTCCAAACAAAACCTCTTTTGCCTGTTAAGGCAAGAGAGGTTTTTTTCTTATATCTAAAGATACCAACAAATAGATGCTTTATCTGCGGGCTTAAATCGGCTGCTCAACTCCGCGATAATCGGGGGATAGCTAAAAGTAAAGTTGCCGTTCTTGCATTTGCGGCTATTTTTTCTATTCCTTGCTTCTTATTTCTTTTCATGTTATTATATTTGTACAGAATCAGATTATTCATCTGGTAATGCTCCAATTGAAAAGTCCGTAGGGAGCTATACATTTACCGGCTATCCTACAAACTAATATGGGATTGGGTGATATTCCATGAAATACACCAAGAATATTCATGATATAGTAACCGGAATGCTATGGGTAGCTTTTTTTGCACAGCTATGGGCATATGGTCACATGGAGAAAGACGGGATTATGCCAACAGATTATCTGTATGGCGCTCTCCTCTTATCTCAATGGCTGTGCTTATTGGCTTACATCTGGTTAAAAGCCTTCAATCCGGCAGAAGAATCCATACATACAAAAAAGAAAACCGAACTGTGGGTTGCTGCCGCTTTATCAACAATCATTGTGGCAATCTACATTGGGGAACTGATTACGGGAAGGTTTTTTGTTTTCGTTTGATTAAAACAGCATAATAAGTTCCAGAAGTGAGACTTCCTTCTGCAAAAACTACGCTGGAGCAGTTTCTTGCCATATGTCAAATACCCTAATAATTAACGGCTTACTATTATTGGGTAGCAATTACTGCGTAAAATAGCGCGATATAGCCTTTATACCGTAGGAAAGACAGACCGCACATATAAAAGCCCCGCCAAGAACTGCTACTCTTGGCGGGGTCTTTTCTGACTGATCCGCCGCCGGGTTGATAGTCCGGCATAGTTCTGTTATTATTTATAAGATAAGAAAACACACAAAGGTGACAAGCCGTGCGAAAACAATGCAAAGTGGCGGACAACATTTCCGGTTTACAGAAAACCCCATATATTATGAGGAATACTCAGCTCTATTCAACGCAAAAGCGATACACTGGCTCTTTAGCTTCGATTTAGCTAAAAAAGACATAATGGTAAACAGAACCGAAGGGGAAAGAGGGGATCGTAATGCGGCTTTTAATTGCGGAGGACGAACGGGATTTGGCAGAGGCGTTGACAGCTTTTTTTCAAAGAAATCAGTTTTCCGTTGATGCCGTACACAACGGCTTTGACGCTTACGAATAATCTGTTTGATCGCTTTTACCGCGTGAATCCCTCGTGAACGACTTTAGAAGCAGATGGCGAAAATTTGTTCTTTTCTCTATTGAACCACTGGATCATTTCTGATAAAATAGAATTATAGGACATAGCGAGAACCCCCACTGCATAAGTTGGGACGGGGTGATGGAATGGAGAAGCTATGGCGCAGAGCAGTAATGATCTTTGCATTTTCGATGACTGTGGTGGCAGCCGGGTATTTTCTTACAGGGTTAAACGATCAACTGGCACAGCAAGTGCAATCCGGTGCAGTGGATAATATGCCGGTAGTGGTGCTGGACGCCGGTCACGGTGGTATGGACGGCGGAGCAACCGCCGCGGGGGTGCGTGAGAGTGAGATCAATTTGTTAATTGCTCAAAAGACGCGCGATCTTTTAACACTGATGGGATACCGTGTGGTGATGACCCGCGAGAATGATTCGCTGCTTGCAGATGAAAGCGCTGGAACGGTTCGGGCGCAGAAACGCAGCGATTTGAAAAATCGATTAGAGATCATGGAAGGGACCCCTAATTCGGTAGGGGTGAGTATTCACCAGAACCATTTTTCACAATCCTATGTGCATGGAGCACAGGTCTTTTATGGCAAAGCGGACGGCAGCCGAGAGCTGGCGGAGCTGATCCAAAAGAATATAGCGACATACTTGCAGACTGACAATAAACGCAAGATTAAGGAAGCAGATTCATCACTGTTTATCTTGAATAACAATAGAGCCAATCCCGCGGTGATGGTAGAATGTGGATTTTTATCAAACCCAAAGGACATGGAGGATCTGCAGCAGGAGAAATACCAGGGTATGCTGGCTTTTTTGATTACCGTCTCATTGATGGAATACGAACACTCCCCGCGGGGATAGCAGCGCAAAGAAAGGAAACAGCATGGCAGTAAAAGAAATAAAAGAGAAGAGTATTTATGTCTGTACCGAGTGCGGTTATGAGAGCGCCAAATGGCAGGGGCGGTGTCCTGATTGCGGTAACTGGAACACTTTGGTGGAGGAGACTCGCATAATAGGAAAAGAGAAAAAGGGAGCGCCTGCGATGCAGCGGGAGGCTTCGCCGGTGATGGCATTAGATACTGTCAGTGCCGATGAATCGGTGCGGTACCACACCGGCATGGAGGAGCTGGACCGTGTGCTGGGCGGCGGCATAGTGCCCGGCGCGGCGATCCTGGTGTGCGGTGATCCCGGCATCGGGAAATCCACGGTGCTGCTGCAGATGTGCCGAACACTGGATAATGATCTGACGGTACTGTATATTTCAGGGGAGGAAAGCCCCCGCCAGATAAAGCTGCGCGCCAATCGCCTTGGCGTAAACGGCGAGCGTGTGCTGCTGACTGCTGCTACCGACGCTGAGCAGATCCGTGAGACGATACTGGAGAACAAGCCCGATATTGTGGTGGTTGATTCCATTCAGACTCTTTCGGTCGCCGGTGTCAGCTCCTCACCGGGCAGCGTATCGCAGGTGCGAGAATCTGCGCTGCTGCTCATTGATACCTGCAAGGGACAGGAGATCCCGCTGTTTATAGTGGGGCATGTCAACAAAGATGGCAACATTGCGGGCCCCAAGGTGCTGGAGCATATGGTGGATACCGTGCTGTACTTTGAGGGAGATAAGAACCTGAGTTACCGCATCTTGCGGGCAAATAAAAACCGCTTTGGCTCCACCAACGAGATCGGTGTTTTTGAGATGGGGCAGAACGGTCTGCGTGAGGTGCCGAACCCCAGTGAGGCATTGCTTTCCGGCAGACCATTGGACTGCAGCGGAAGCTGCATTACCTGCCTGATGGAGGGTACACGCCCCATTTTGGTGGAGATACAGGCGCTGGTGACCAAAACCAGCTTTGGCAATCCGCGGCGGGTAGCAACCGGCTTTGATATGAACCGCACGGCGATGCTGCTGGCTGTGCTGGAAAAGCGCGCGGGCTTTTACATGGGCAATCTTGATGTCTTTGTGAATGCGGCGGGCGGTATGCGGGCAGACGAGCCATCCGCCGACCTTGCGGTGGCGATGGCGGTACTGAGCAACCTGTTGGACAAGGTGATTCCTGATGATATGCTGCTGTTGGGCGAGATTGGCTTGACAGGAGAGATCCGCTCCACGCCGCAGGTGCAGCAGCGGGTAGGGGAGGGCTACCGACTGGGCTTCCGGCGTTTTCTTTTGCCGAAAAGCTCGATGAAGACGATGAACGCAGCAGACTACCCAGAGGCGGAGTTCCTGTCGGTGGGCCAGTTAAACGAGGCGGTGCGTCTGCTGCGAGACTGAATTTAATGTGTGAAACGGTTCATTAAAAGTGAGCCGTTTTTCTTTTGGGAACCAGCGTGCGGTGGCTTAGTCGAGAAGCATCAGGAGATGCATAACAGCGTTTTCAAGTTGTATAGTTGGTTTGCTGCGAGTATAATTTAGGCGATATTGCACAACTAATAACGGAATGTTTATTTCAAAACATAAAAAATCAAATAAGTGTATTGACAATTGATAGGTGAATGCTTATATTTTAATTAAGTTGGTCGACCAACCATAAAACAAACAAAATATTGACAATGAAGGTAAAGTAGCTGCGAGAGACCAAGAAAAGGTTTATAGCAGCGAAAAGGAGGAAATTATGCTGAGTTTTTGGCGTGCGATTTTCTATTCGTCCTTGCTCGCCCCAATTTTTAAGGCAGTGTCTTCTGCCCTGGGTGTAACAGCGCAGGTATGTAAGGAATACTGCACCAGCGGCGTTATGGAGTATGGTCTTACCATGCTGCTGATCGTGTTGGCGGTCATTCTGGCCATCGTTCTTATTCGCGTGTTCGGTTTGCTGAACGCAGGCAATTTAAGTGGAAAGTACAATCCCGATAGTTTGGAAAAGGTGAAAAACAGTTCTCTCGCGGGCAAAAACATCGTTTTCCTCGGTTCTTCCGTAACCAAGGGCTTTGCTGCCTATGGCAAGTCTTTTGTTGACATGATCGCTGCCCGCACCGGCGCCAAATGTGTAAAGGAAGCGGTGAGCGGCACCACGCTGGTAGATGACAACGCCAAGAGCTATGTGGCTCGTCTGAAGGCGCTGGATCCCAAGACCCCCTGCGACCTGTTTGTTTGCCAGCTTTCTACCAATGACGCTACCAAGAAAAAGCCTTTGGGCAAGGTAGCAGCTGCTGGCGAAGCATTTGACACCAAGACTGTCTGCGGCGCGATCGAGTACATTATCGATTACGCCAAGAAGACCTGGAACTGCCCGGTGGCGTTCTATACCAACCCCGAGTATGCTTCCCCCGAGTATAAGGACATGGTCGATGCGCTGTATGCCATCGCCAAAAAGTGGGACATCGCTGTTATCGACCTGTGGAATGACCGTGAGCTGAACACCAAGGAAGCGAAGAAGCGTTCCTGCATGAACGATCAGATCCACCCCACCAAGAAAGGCTATGCTCTGTGGACCCCTGTAATGGAAGCGGCGCTGGAAAATGTTATTGCCGGTAAGGCTGTTCCCGCACGTCCCAAGACGGAGCCTGCCGTGACCCGTGAGGCGGTTGCGAAGAAGAAGAGCAGCCGCACCACCAAGAAAGTCATTCTGCGCATTCTAGCAACTATCCTTGCTATTATTATTGTAGTTGGCGCCAGCACTGTTCAGCAGCTGTTTGCAGTTACCGGCATGAAGAATGAAGGTAACAGTGATACCTATAATCCTGAAAATGTTACCATGAATGCTGACAGTCCCATCAAGGGCAAGAAGTTGCTGTGGCTGGGTTCCTCGGTATTCCAAGGCTTTGGCGCTCGCAATACCTCTCCGGCTCTTTGGATTGATGCGCTTGATGGCACGATCTCTACCATCGAAGTGAAGGGCGGTACTTTCCTTGCTTCCATCGATGGATCCATTGGTGGCGGCGTAGCTGGTTCTATTTCGGCTGATTCGTCCTATATCAACCGTCTGCGCAACCATACTGCCGAAACCGATCCGGATCTGGATTTGGTTGTAGTTCAGCTTTCCACCAACGACTCTAAGGGTCAGTGCGAGACAGGTGAAGTAAGCGACAGCTTTGATCCTGCGACCTTTGATGAAGTAACCACCACTGGTGCGCTGGAAGCTATCATTGCCTACGCCAAGGAAACTTGGGGCGCTCGCGTTCTGGTTATTACGGGTACTTACTTTGAGGACGAGATGACCTATTCTGGTGGTCAGAACGCAGAGATCTACAAGACTATGATCGAGCGCTGCCACCAGCTGGACGAAAAGTGGGGCGATGACTTCACTGTTCTGGATCTGTGGCACAATGATGCGATGTACGAGAATGTTAAGACCGGCGATTCTCTGTGGAGATCCTACATGAGCGATGCCATTCACCCGACCAAGAAGGGTTACCTTGAGTGGTGGGGTCCGTACATTGAGGCTGAGCTGTACGAGATGCTCGCTGACTGATATAGTGAAAGACTTTTCTCTTGTGAATACATAATACAAAAACCGGAACCTCTTTGTGGGGTTCCGGTTTTTGCCGTTCAGCGGCAGCAGCCGACCATGTGGATAAGCCGCTGAAAGCACTCGGCGTGCAGGGTTTCATCATCTGCAATGCGTTCCAATAACGGTCGAAGGGCAGCATTGCAGCAGCGTCGAGCGGCGGCGCGGTACCGGTCGGCAGTATCCAGTTCGGTACGCATATCACACAACAGCAGGCTGCAGGGGTCGGTGGCATAGTTGATCAGACCTGCGTGCCAGTATTGCTTTTGCGCCGGACGGATAAACTGCGGATCCCCGCCCATCAGTACAATGCACTTCCCCAATAACGATACATGATGCATTTCCACTATGCTGATTTTTTCGATTGCTTCTGCGATTTCCGGTTTGCATTGATACAAAACGGTTTTTTGGTAGCTGTACTGCATCGTGGCAGATAGTTCGCTCTCCCTGCCGGAATACAACTCGGTCAACAGGCGCAGATCGGCGGCATTGTAGCACAGGCGCTCCGGCATGGGATAACCCTGCGGTGCCTGAAAGATCATTTCCTGCATAGGTTCACCTCCTTGCGGTATCCTATGCAAAAAGGCGGCAGCACGGCACAAAGCGCCCTCTGTAGGAATATACTGCGTAAAAAGGGGGAGTGCCGCCGTGAGGATAAAGCACCGAGCAAATCACCGAAAAATGCGGAATATAAAGTGGGGCAGGGCGCTGGCACTGCTGATTCTGCTGGGGGCATTCATCGGGCTGGACTTGGGAATCCGACCTATGGTAAAGGCATCTGCTGCCAGCCAAACCCAAATAGCAGTGAATCGCATGATTCAGCGGGCTGTTTTGGAGGTTTTAGAGGAGGACGGGCTGCGCTATCAGTCATTTGTCAGTTTACAGCAGAATCTAAACGGCGAAACTACTGCGCTGACAACAGATACGGTACTTATCAATCGACTGCAGGGCGAGCTGCTGGAAAAGATATTGCAGACACTGCAGCAGTACCGCGAAGTAAAGCTGGAGCTGCCGCTGGGCAGTCTTTCAGGGGCGCAGTTCCTTGCGGGTCGGGGACCGCTGGTGACGCTGCGGCTGCGTCCGGTAGGTCTGGTCAAGACGAAGATCATCAACCAATTCGACGAGGCGGGCATCAACCAGACGAGACACCGCATTCAATTACAGGTTACTGTAGATATGTTGTCGCTGCTGCCGGGATACCGCATCAGCAGTCAGGCTCAAAGCAACATTATATTGGCAGAAACTATCATCGTGGGGCTGGTGCCGGATGCTTACACCGAGGTGTATGGCGGAACAGATGATTTGGTAGGAATGATACAGGATTACGGGGCATTTGCAGACTGAAAAATAAAGGAAAGAAATATTGTATTTGAACGGCAAAGTTGCTATAATAGATTAGTTAAATTGGGGAGGTGTGCAGATGAGCGAGAGCATTCGCCAAAAAATGCGGGAGCTGGAAAAGCAGGTCGAGTACCATATGCATCTGTACTACGACTTGGACGCACCGGAACTGGAGGATTACGAGTATGATCGGCTGATCCATAGTCTGATGGATTTGGAGGAACAGTATCCCCAGTATGCATCTCACAATTCCCCTACTAAGCGTGTGGGAGGCAAGGCACAGAATACATTTCGTGAGGTAACTCACAAGGTGCAAATGGGTTCTTTGCAAGATGTTTTTTCTATTGATGAACTGCGTGCGTTTGACGCACGTGTACGTGAGGTCGTTCCCAATCCGATCTATGTTGTGGAACAGAAAATCGACGGGCTTTCCGTTTCGCTGGAGTATCACAACGGAGAACTGACAATCGGTTCAACCAGAGGCGACGGTTTTACCGGAGAAGATGTAACCGAGAATCTGCGCACCATTCGCAGTATCCCCCTGCGACTGCCTAAGGCGCTGCCGTTATTGGAGGTACGCGGTGAGGTTTATATGCCGGTTACAAGCTTTCAACGACTGGTTCGAGAGCAAGAGCTGCGGGAGGAAACACCTGCCAAAAACCCTCGAAATGCGGCGGCAGGCTCTCTTCGGCAGAAGGACCCAAAAATTGCAGCGGCAAGAGGGCTGGATATTTTCTGCTTCAATGTTCAGCAGTTGGAGGGCATGACCTGCCAAAGTCACAGCAAATCGTTGGAACTAATGAGGGAACTCGGGTTCCCGGTCTCACCCGATTATAAGGTGTTTGACAATATGGAAGACGCCATTCAGCAGGTAGAGAAAATCGGAGAATTGCGCGGAACATTGGGCTATCAAATTGATGGCGCAGTCATAAAGGTGGATAGCTTTACAGATAGAGAAGCGATTGGCAGTACAGCAAAATACCCCAAATGGGCGGTAGCTTTCAAATATCCTCCGGAGGAAAAGGAAACGGTGCTGCGAGATATTATCTTGCAGGTAGGTCGTACCGGAGCTGTAACCCCCACTGCAGAATTTGACCCGATAGAGCTTGCCGGGACAACGGTGAGCCGTGCCACACTGCACAATCAAGATTTTATCACACAGCTTGGCGTTAACATTGGCGACACCATCGTTGTGAGGAAAGCCGGAGATATTATTCCGGAGGTTATTGCGGTAAAGGCTCATCCGGCTGGGGAGCCCGCCTTCACTTTGCCGACCCACTGCCCATCCTGCGGGACGCTGCTGGTTCGTGATCCGGAGGTGGCGGTTATCCGCTGTCCCAATATCAGCTGTCCCGCACAGATTCTGCGCAGCTTGATTCATTTCTGCAGCCGGGCGGCAATGGATATTGAGGGCTTGGGAGAGGCAGTCTGTGAGCAGCTTTTAAATAACCATTTGGCACGGACGCCAGCCGACCTTTATCGCCTAACTAAGGACGATTTAATGTCTTTGGAAGGATTCAAAGATAAAAAAGCGGAGAATATCCTTTCGGCATTGGATAGATCGAAGCATAACGAACTGGGCTCGCTGCTGTTCGGGCTTGGGATCCGCAATATCGGTGACAAGGCGGCAAAGCTTTTAGCAACACGGTTTGGTACACTGGAGGCGGTGGAGTCGGCAACCAAGGACGAGCTGCTTTCCATTGACGGCTTTGGTGAAGTCATGGCTGAGAGTGTACTGCAATATTTTGCTGACGAGCACAACCGTAAGCTGTGCAGTGACTTGTTGGCACTCGGTTTGGAACCATGGGTTCCAAAGCAAGCTTCTGCAGCATTAGCAGGTATGACATTTGTGATAACAGGAACGTTGCCGAGCTATTCTCGTGAGGAGATGCAGGATTTGATCGAAAAGAACGGCGGCAAGGCATCAGGAAGCGTCAGCAAAAAGACAAGCTATGTCGTAGCCGGAGAATCTGCCGGCAGTAAGCTGACCAAAGCGCAAAGCTTGGGTATACCGGTGCTGAATGAACAGGAATTACTGGAACTGATAGAAAGGGGTTCTTAAATTACATGGAGATTGACATCAAAAAAATTGCTAAGCTCTCTCGGCTTGCCATAGAGCCGGAAAGAGAGGAAAAATTCCAAAAGGATATGCAAAATATCATTGATATGGTGGAGCGCTTGCCAGAAATGGAGTCCGGCGATCTTTCCCCAAAGGTGGAGGATGCCATGACACTGCGAGAAGATGTGGTGGAGCCTTCTCTACCGCGAGAGGAAGTACTGAAAAATGCGCCTCAAGTAGCAGCCGGCTGTGTGGTTGTACCCAAAACAGTGGGTTAACATGAGGGAAAGGAAGTAGACAACATGGATTTGTATAAACTGACCGGCGGCGAGCTGCACCGGCTGATGAAAGAGAAAAAAGTCTCCGCAATGGAAGTGACGGAGGATGTATTTGCTCGTATTGCGAAGGTGGAAAACGGGATTGGTGCATTCATCACAGTCACGCCGGAGGAAGCAGTGAAGGCTGCCGAAGCAGTAGATAAAAAGATTGCGGCGGGGGAGGAGTTGCACCCGTTGGCAGGGATCCCCATCGGGATCAAGGATAATATCTGCACCAACGGGATTAAGACCACCTGCGCCAGCCGCATGCTGGAAAATTTTATTCCTCCCTATGATGCAACGGTAATCAGCAAGTTGAAAGCTGTAGATTTTGCAATGACGGGAAAGCTGAATATGGACGAATTCGCCATGGGTTCCTCATGTGAGAATTCTGCGTTCCATATTACCCATAATCCGCACGGGCTTGATAAAGTGCCGGGAGGATCCTCCGGCGGTTCAGCGGCGGCTGTGGCTGCGGGAGAAGCGGTTATATCTTTGGGAAGTGATACCGGCGGATCCATTCGTGAGCCTGCCGCTTATTGCGGTATTATCGGGTTAAAGCCTACCTATGGTGCAGTTTCCCGCTATGGCTTGGTTGCGTTTGCTTCCTCGCTGGATCAGATCGGGCCCATGGGACGCAGTGTGGAGGACGTTGCCAATCTGTTCTACACCATCAGCGGGCAGGACCCCTATGACGCCACATCTATGCCTACCCACTATCCGAAAACCGCTGATGGTTTAGGTTATGATCTTTCCGGCTTGCGCATCGGCGTGCCCAAAGAGTTTTATAAGCATACCGATGTAGCGGTTGGCGCCTCTATCTGGCAGGTCATTCGTACATTGGAGGCACGTGGTGCCAAGGTTGTGGATATCAGCCTGCCAAGTACAGAATACGGGCTTTCCGCTTATTATATCATTTCTTCCGCTGAAGCCTCCTCCAACCTGTCGCGCTTTGATGGCGTCAAGTACGGATTCCGCGCAGAAGGCTATACCGACCTTAACAACATGTATGAAAAGACAAGAAGCGAAGGCTTTGGTGATGAAGTCAAGCGTCGCATCATGCTGGGGACATTTGTGTTGTCCTCCGGTTACTATGATGCCTACTACAAAAAAGCCAAGCTGTTCCAGCAGAAGGTGCGTGCCGAGTATGACGAAGCATTCAAGCTGTGCGATGTCATTATAACGCCGACCGCTCCTTCCGCCGCATTCAGGATTGGGGAGAATGTTCATGATCCTTTGAAGATGTACGCCAGCGATGTTTGCACCATTACAGTAAACATTGCCGGACTGCCTGCGCTCTCCTTGCCGATTGGCATGGATCATGAGATGCCGGTGGGAATGCAGCTCATCGGGCCGCATTTCTCAGAGGAGAAGCTGCTGGGCATTGCCAAGGAATTTGAGACCATGCGGGGCGGACTGTGCCAGGTCGCCTCTGTGGTGTAAGGAGGAGACGCAACATGAAATACGAAATCGTTGTGGGCTTGGAGGTCCATGCAGAACTGAACACCAAGACCAAAATTTACTGCAGCTGTAAAAACTCCTTCGGCTCCATGGTCAATTCTAATTGCTGCCCGATTTGTACCGGTATGCCCGGAACGCTGCCCACCTTGAACAAGAGCGTTGTGGACTATGCCGTGCGCATGGGCTACGCTTTGCATTGCAGCATCAATAACGTCTGCAAGATGGACCGTAAAAATTACTTTTATCCCGATCTTCCAAAGGCGTATCAGATCTCTCAATTTGATATTCCTCTTTGCGAGAATGGATATATTGATGCTGTTATTGATGAAGAGGGACATACCAAGCGTATCGGCGTTACCCGAATTCACATCGAGGAGGACGCAGGGAAGCTGATTCATTCTGATGATTTTGCGGGCAGTCTTGTCGATTTTAACCGCTGCGGCGTCCCACTGATTGAGATCGTTTCCGAGCCGGATATGCGTTCCTCTGCAGAGGCTAAGGCCTATCTCGATACAATTAAGGCGACTTTGCAGTACCTTGGTATTTCCGACTGCAAGATGCAGGAGGGGTCGATTCGCTGTGATGTTAATGTATCGGTAAGACCTGAGGGCGCTGCGGAATTTGGTACCCGCGTGGAAATGAAGAATGTCAACAGCTTTTCTGCTACGGTGCGTGCAATTGAGTATGAAGCTGCCCGCCAGATCGAGATTCTGGAAAAGGGCGGAGAGATCTCTCAGGAAACGCGCCGCTGGGACGATATTGCAGGAAAAAACATTCTGCTGCGATCCAAGGAGGACGCGCAGGATTATCGCTATTTCCCCGAGCCTGACCTCAAGACCATCTATGTAGAGGAAGGTCATTTGGCTGCGCTGAAGGATAGCATTCCCGAGCTTCCGAACGATAAGCTGCTGCGGCTGATGAAGCAGTATAAGCTGCCCTATTTTGATGCTAACCTGATGGCGGAAAATCCTGATAAAGCTGATTATTTTGAAGCCGTGGCAGCTTTGGGCAAATGTCTGCCCAAAAATATCAGCAACTGGCTGCTGGGTGATATTACGCGCATTATTAATGAAAAAGGCATTACAATAGCCGATACCTGCCTTACTGCAGAAAAGCTGGCGGATATGCTGTGTATGATCGAAAAAGGAGAAATCTCTACAACCGCAGGGAAGACTGTATTGGAGGAGATCATCTTTACCGACAGAACAGCTGCTGAGATCGTGGAGGAAAAGGGTCTGCGTCAGATGAATGATACCGGAGCGTTAGAAAAGGTGGTCAGTGATATTTTGGCTGCCAATCCCAAAGTGGTAGAGGACTACCGCGGCGGCAAAACAAACGCATTGGGCTTTCTGGTCGGTCAGTGCATGAGAGCCTCCAAGGGAAAAGGAAATCCCAATATTCTTCGGGAGATGCTGGAAACTGCCTTGAAAGGCTGAGAAAACTGAATTCAAATAGAAATGGCGGGCTGTCAGTTAATCTACAGCCCGCCGCAGGCGCAACCTGGTGCATAAATCTTATTTAAAGCAGATGTTTATTTTCATATAAGCGTAAGGGGGAGGGGGAAGTCAGATGCAAATGGTTTTTGAACATGCAAATGAGGTATTTGACAGGGTTTTGCGGCTTGATCTGCAAAACGGAACATACACAATGATATCCCCGGACTCTGCCGGCGAATGGTTTGATGGCGAAAGAGATTTTTCCGAGTTTGCAGGACAATTGATGGGGAATGCTGCCGATGCCGGTATGACTTTTCAAAACCTGAAGGTCGCACTTGACCTCAAGCGGGTTCGGAGCGAACTGGAGCAAAAAGGACATTATGTGGTCTTTGGCGGAGATATCACCGGCTGCAAAAAAATGACCTTTGTACGCAGCGACAGCCGATATGCTATGCTGTATGTAACAGATCTCAATAGCATTGCCGAGTATTACAAAAGCTTGATCGACAGATTGGAAAAAGAGCAATATCAGGATACCATTACCGGCGCATTAAATCGGAATTATTACGAATTAAAGCTTCGGGAAAGACATTTTAGCGGCGGTGTTGCCATTATTGATATTGACGATTTCAAATTGTGCAATGATACATATGGGCATGAAGTCGGGGATACTGCTCTTTCTGAAGTGGCTCGGATCATTTTGCGGAACATAAATGAAAAGGACACGCTGGTACGTTTTGGCGGAGATGAACTGCTGCTGCTTATGCCGGACAGCACAACGATCAGAATAGAGCATATTCTTGAATCCATTCGGCAGAAAATTTTTGCAGTACATCATAGTGCATTTGGCAATTTCCGCCTGTCTGTCAGTATTGGCTGTGTTATGGCTGAAAACGAGCCAACCGCCGATGCCGCGTATCGTGCGGATCGTATTATGTACCTTGCCAAAAACAAAAAGAACTCGGTTATAACCGAGTGGCAGCTTGCAGCAGGAAGTGAACAAGTGCTTTCCGAGAAGCAGGAACAAAAACAGTGCGTCTTAATCGTAGATGATTCGGCATTCAATCGTGAACTGCTTACAGAGCTGCTTGGCAGTAGCTTTGATATACTGGAAGCGGCTAACGGCAGGGAATGCATGGATCTTCTTGAACAGCACGGAACACAGATTTCGGTGGTGCTGTTGGATATCATTATGCCGCTGATGGACGGCTTTGCGGTATTAAAGGAGATGAGTGAGAAGCATCTCCTTGATGAAATGCCGGTGATTATGATCACGGCAGATGAAACTGATGCCAATATCCGCCAAGCATTTGAAATGGGGGTTACCGATTATATCCGCCGTCCATTTGATGCGCGGGTAGTAGAGCAGCGTATACGCAACACAGTCAAGCTTTATGCGAAGCAGCGGCGCATGCTCTCTATGCTGTCTGCACAAAGCCGAGAGAGGGAGAAAAACAGCCGAATAGCAACCGATATTCTCAGCAATGTGATCGGGTGCATCAACGGCGAAAGTGCAGAGCATATACAGCATGTGAAGGAAATTTCTGCAATGATATTGGAACGGCTGATTTTGAAAACAGACCGCTATGGGTTAGCGTGGAAAGACTGTGAACTGATTTCTGCCGCCGCTACACTTCATGATATCGGTAAAGTGGCGATTGATCAGGCGATCCTCAATAAGCCCGGCAAACTGACGCCGGAGGAATATGAGATCATGAAAACGCATACCGTCATCGGTGAGGATATCCTGAAAAACGGTGGTCTTGCGGCATTTCAGGACGAGCCGCAGCTGAAAATAGCCATTCAGATCTGCCGCTGGCACCACGAGCGCTATGACGGCAAAGGATATCCCGATGGACTGATTGGGGACGATACCCCTATTGCCGCACAGATTGTCGGTATTGCAGATGTATTTGACGCTTTGGCAAGCGTGCGCACTTACAAGGACGCTTATACACCGGAAGAGTCATTGTGCATGATACAGCGTGGGGAATGCGGCAGCTTTAACCCGCTTTTGGTGGAATGCCTTACGGAAATAGCCGGAAAGCTTTCTCGCGATATCTATCAGTAAAAGACTAAAATACCTCCGGGAAAACTCGGAGGTATATTCCATTGCTAATGCAAAATAGGAGGCTTTCGTGATGAGAAAAGCCATAAGACAACTTGGCGTGCTATGTCTTGCAGTAATGTTTGTTTTTCTTTCAGGCTGTGATAAAGATTCTCCGCAGCCGGAAGATCTTCCGAATGGTACACTTACAATCGGCAGCGACATATATTCGCCCTACTTCTATTTGGACGACAATGGAGATTATGCCGGAATTGATGTGGAAATTGCCACAGAAGCGTGCCGCAGGCTTGGCATGAAGATAGAGTTCAAGCAAATTGTGTGGCAAAACAAGGACGCACTTCTTGCAGAGGGTGCAATAGACTGCTTGTGGGGCTGTTTTACCATGAACGGTCGTGAGGACGAATACACTTGGGCTGGTCCATATATGCGCAGCAGGCAGGTAGTGGTGGTTTATACTTCAAGCGATATCCATACCTTAGGCGACCTGAACGGGAAACGTGTTGCAGTACAGAATGCCTCCAAGCCTGAGGGTATTTTCCTTACCGATTCCGTTCCCGGCGTGTCTGTCAAAAAAGTGTACAGCTTTTCCACCATGCAGTCTGTTTTTGCTGCTCTTAAAAAGGGCTATGTTGATGCCTGTGCAGGGCACGAGACCGCTTGCCGGGAATATATGAAAAATGCCTATGCAGATTATCGTATTCTTGATGAGATTTTGTTGAAAGCCGATCTTGGTGTTGCGTTTGAAAAAAATACCGGGACTGAGCAGGCTGCTGCGCTCACCAATGTGTTGGAGGAAATGAAAGAGGACGGTACAATACGCAGCATTCTTGCAAATTATGATTTAGATGCAGATTTTGCGCTGGGGGAGGACGGAGCATGATAGGACATCATAAACTCAATAATTCTTCTCCTAAACATATCTCAACCACTTTTGTTGTCATCATTTTTTCGGGGATAGCAATCATACTTCTGTCGCTGTACCTCAGCGCGGTCAATGGCTTAAATGAGGCGAAAAAGACAATGGGGCGGCATATCGGCGATCTAAAAAAGCAGTGCAGCGATTACAACGATTTTTTAGCAGCTGATAAGGTCAAAAGCCTTGTCCGCCTAACCGAACAAGCGGAGGACATCGGAGATACGCTGGCTTTGCTGCCGGACAACGAAAAAAATAAGTTTCTTGATTCTTTTCTTGATAGTCAACGGCTGGACTGTATTTTGATTCTTGATGAAAACCTGGAGCCGGACGGGCAGTTTGTTAAGGGAAGAATGGACTTTCAGGAATGGGAGGATCTGATATCCAGTCCGGCAATTTCTACGGTGCTTAACTATCCCAAAGATGTTTATTCGGCACGGATCAACCACGAAGGCTTGACATATGATATTGCAGCGGCAACACGAGACGATAAAAAAGGAATTATTTTTTGTGCAGTGCAGCAAGAAATCGAAAAGCTGAAAAGCCACTATTCTCCTGTGCAAAATCTTTTGGTGTCAAACGAAACTGCCTTAGGCGGGACAATGTGTATTACCTCGGGAGAAACGATTATCGCATCAAATTATGAACACAGCAAAACAAGTGTTTCAGAAATCCCGGAAATCGCTGCTCTTGCCTCAAAAAAGAACGGGAACGAGCTGACAAGGTTTTATTGCGATGGTGCCGCCTATTACGGAGGCAAAGCCAAGTGCCTCAACTATGACATATATGTTTTTTATCCATCAAGGGAAATCTTTTCCGGTTGTCGCAGCACCCTGCTTGTCGTTTTCAGCATCTGTGTAATTGCCGCCGCATGGATCCTTAGCTTCTATTATCGAACCATGGCCAAGCATGACAGAGAAATGAACCGACAGTATGAGATCATTCGCTCCATCAGCCATATTTATCTTTTTACCGTTATTGTGGATATGAGAGACAACAGATACACGATATTGAAGTATCCGGCAAAATGGGGCGAGCTGAGCACCTCCGGCATGGCTGATAAGTCGTTCGTTGATTGGATCATCAGCTTTGTGGGAAAAGAATTCCGCGAAGGGTATCGGGCATTTGTGGAACCAGAGACGATCCGGCATCGTCTTGGCAGCGTCGATTACGTGGAATTTGATTATCAGGATATTTCGGGCGAGTGGCTCAATGACAAAATCATTCCGCAGGGGCGAGACGAAAACGGAGAATTCCATTCCTATATATTGGCACGAACAAGTATTCAAGAACAGAAAAAAGCCGAGCTTGAAAATCAGCAAAAACTAAAGACTGCAGCGCAAAATGAAGCACTTGCCAACCAAAGCAAGACCGACCTGCTGCGCCGCATGAGCCATGATATTCGTACCCCGATCAATGTTATTCTGGGCATGCTTGAAATTGCTGATCGCAATCCGGAGAATAAGGAATTACTGCAAAGCTGCCGTAAAAAGGGCAGAACGGCAGCGGAATATCTGCTGGAGCTGGTCAATGATGTTTTAACCATCAATAAGACAGAAGCCGGCACGCCGGAAGCAGAAAGTACTGCGCCTTTCGACCTGGCAGATGAGGTACAGAAGTTGTATTCTGTTGCGGAGGATCAAGCTAAGACGCTCGGCGTTTCGCTCGAACCGCCGAAGCTTGAGGGTGAAAACAAGCCGTTGGTTGGCAATGCGCTGTATCTGCGTCAAATTATGATGAATATTATCACCAATGCTGTGCGCTACAGCCACAAGGGGGGAAGCGTTCAGTTCTTCGTTTCTCAAATGCCGGATCCCGAAAAAGACGGCTATGCAAATGTACGCTTTGTCTGTGTGGATCATGGCGTTGGTATGAGTCCGGAATTTCAAAAGAAGATGTTTGAACCTTTTGCTCAAGAGGTAGATTCCGATGTCAGCCGGTTTGGCGGTGTGGGACTTGGTCTTTCTATCGTACAAAGTCTGGTGCAAAAACTTGGCGGACAGATTTGTGTTGACAGTAAGAAGGACTTGGGAACCCGGTTCGATATAGTTGTTCCATACAGGTATGCCTGTGAGCCTCTTGAAAAAAAGACAGCAGAGCGGGAGGGACTTTCGCTTGATGGATTGACTGTCCTGTTGGTTGAGGATAATGAATTGAACATGGAAATCGCTGAATATATGCTGACCGATGCCGGAGCAAAGGTTATAAAGGCATACGATGGAATGGAAGCAGTCAACCGGTTTGCTCTTTCTTCAATCGGTTCAATCGATGCCATACTGACAGATATGACAATGCCGGGAATGGACGGGCTGGAGGAGGCACGATGTATTCGTGCGCTGGAACGCAGTGACGCAAAAACCGTGCCGATTATCGCCGTCACCGCCAATTTGTTCCAACAGGACATATCTGCTTGTTCTAATGCAGGCATGACGGGCTTCTTATCAAAGCCATTGAATGTTGAACAGCTTCTTACAATGATCTCCCAGCAGACAAGAAAAGGAGAACAGAGCCATGAATGAACTTGAGAAGTTTTATTCTGCCATAGGCTCCAATGCGAATCCGGTGATTGAGCGGTTTGGCGGGAATGCTGAAATAACAAAGCGCTTTATAAAGAAATTTGCTGCGGAAGAAAGCTATGAAAATCTGAAAAAAGCCTTGGCTTCCAATGAGGCGGAGGAAGCGTTTCGTGCAGCACATACATTAAAAGGAATATGCCTCAATCTCGGTTTTGACTGCTTGATCGAGAAATCCTCAATCATAACTGAGTATTTGCGCAGTAAAAACATCGTTGATGCAAGCAAATTCTTTCCGGAGCTTGAGCGGGAGTATATCAAACTGATTGCTTTGCTTCAGGAGCTGTAAAAAAACTTCTGATGCGGGATCTTGCAATATGACTTATCCGCATGAAGAAAAGAACAACCGCAAGCAGTTCATTTTTGCTTGCGGTTGTTTTCTGTAAGGAACGAATCACTTGCGAGAGGGGGAAAGGATAGCATCTTTTTGCCGTTTTGCAACAGCGGGAATATCTCCAACTCCATTCAACACCATGCTGGGACGATAAGCGTAGGTGTTCAGTGTTTCCATGGTGGAAACGCCGGAAAGAACCAGCACAGTGGACATGCCGCTTTCCATACCGGAAATAACATCGGTATCCATGCGGTCGCCGACCATAACGGCTTCTGCAGAGTGGCATTGCAGCATGCGCAAACCGGTACGCATCATTAAGGGATTTGGCTTTCCGCAGAAATAAGCCTGTTTGCCGGTGGCTATTTCGATGGGCGCAACGAGAGCGCGACACGCAGGTGCAATACCGTCCTCGATCGGACCGGAAACATCAGAGTTAGCTCCAATCAGCTTAGCGCCCGCCATAACCAGGTTGGTGGCTTTGGTAAGGGTATCAAGAGAATAGGAGCGACCTTCGCCAACGACTACATAATCAGGATTGACATCATTCATGGTAATACCGACATCATAGAGGGCATTCAGCAGACCTGCTTCTCCGATGGCGAAAACAGAGCAGCCGGGCGCCTGTTCTTTGAGAAACGCTGCTGTGGCAAGCGCACTGGTATAAAAGTGTTCTTCTGAAACATCAAGTCCCATACGGGCAAGCTTTTGGCTTAATTCCCGCGGGGTATAGCCGCTGTTATTGGTAAGGAAGAGAAATTCCTTATTTTCATCATGGAGCCATTTAATGAAATCTGCAACTCCGGGAAGGATCTGGTTGCCATGGTAAATGACACCGTCCATATCGCAGATAAAGCCTTTTTTGTCGTTAAAATTCAGTTCATTCATTTCGTGTTCTTCCTTTATTCTTGTATCGATTGATAATAATTATAACACTGAACAGACTGAAATTCTATTATTAAAATGCGAATTTTAATTGAAATGCAGCAACAGAAATAAGGAAATCTTGACAAACCCTAAAGCTGTGATAAAATACAATTTGAGAATGAAAATCAAATTCAAGGCGGAACCCAAACCATGAAAAAACAAATCTTCTTGATATTCCTGATTATTTTACTACTGACAGGCTGTGCGCCTTTACAGCAACAAACAGATAAAACTAAAGTTGTTGCAACAATTTTTCCTTTGTATGATTTTGCAAGAGAGATAGCCGGCGATGACGCTGAGGTTAAAATGCTGCTGAAGCCCGGCGCCGAGGTGCACAGCTATGAACCAACCCCGCAGGATATTATAGCAATACAGAACTGTGATGTGTTTTTGTACATTGGCGGGGAATCGGATGAATGGGTGCGAAATGTGCTGGAATCCATTGATACGACCGATATGCAGGTGGTGGCGCTGATGGACTGCGTGGATGCGGTGGAGGAGACGGAAAACGGCTTTGCGTGGAACGGCGAGCATGACCACGGCGACGATGACCATGCGCATGAGGAAATGGAATACGACGAGCATATCTGGACATCACCAAAGAATGCAATACTGATGGCAGAGGCAATTGACAAGGCGCTGCAGGCGGCGGATCGGAGTCATGCAAATGGTTATGAGAGCCGGGCGACAGCGTATGCGGAAAAGCTGCACCAGTTGGATCAAGACCTGACAAAAACAGTAGCCGAAGCAGAACGGAATACCATTATTTTTGCAGATCGATTCCCATTCTTGTACCTTGTGCGCGACTATGGATTGAACTACTATGCTGCTTACCCCGGCTGTTCCTCCGAAGCAGAGCCGAGCGCGGCAACGGTGGCAGCCATAATAGAGAAGGTAAATGAAACCGGAGTACCGATTGTTTTTTTTATTGAGCTTTCCAATCGCTTGATGGCAAATACCATTGCGGAGGCAACCGGCGCAGAGGAGCTGCTGCTGCATTCCTGCCAAAACGTATCTAAGGAGGAATTCGACCGGGGAGAAAGCTATCTTTCTTTGATGAATCAAAACATTGTTAACCTGAGAAAAGCGCTTAATTGAAACCACCTGCAAAGGAGTCTTTCGGACAAATGCCCGAAGGACTTCTTTTTTGTGCATAATGTCTGTCCCTTTTCCATATGATGCAGCAGAGGACAAGGAGGGGAGCGCATGTGGGATATTAAACGGCTTTTGAGTCTGCTGCCGCTGACCGTTGCAGATGCGCTGCAAAATACATCGCCGGAAATACGGAACGGTATGACTGAACTGCGGCTGCGTGCGGGAAAACCGCTGGCAGTAACGGTTGGGAAGAAGACGGTATTTCTTTCCGCGGCTGGTGCTGCAAGCTCTGTTGAAAACGGATTGTTTGTTCCATGTAAAACGGTGCAGGAAGCGCTTCTGTCCCTTTGCGGCCATTCTCTGCATGGAATAGAAAAAACGCTGGAGCAGGGATATTTTACAGCCACCGGAGGATTTCGTGTCGGGGTATGTATGAAGCCGGATGGAGGGCGGCAGGGTGAGGCTCTGTCGCTATGTATTCGTTTACCGAGGGAGGTAATCGGAGCGGCAAAGGAAATTTACCCGATTTGGAAAAAGAGCAGCGGCTTTATTCTGGCAGGACCTCCAGCCAGTGGTAAGACCACTGTGTTGCGGGATCTCTGCCGAATGGTGTCGGCAGGATTTGATGACGCTCCATGCCGAACCGTTCTAATTGATGAACGAAATGAGCTTTCCGGTTGGAACGGCAATGAAACCGCATTTCAATTGGGACCATGCACGGATATTCTATCAGGAATTCCGAAAGAGCAGGCGATCCATCGTGCAATACGCACCCTTTCTCCGGAGGTTATACTGTGCGATGAGATTGCAGACGAAAAGGAAGCAAAAGCGATCAGGGATGGCTTTTACTGTGGGGTAAAATTTGCAGTCACGATGCATTGCGGCAGCCGGAAAGAGATGTCAGATAATGTGATTTTGAATGAATTGATGGAAACAGGGGCATTTTCACATATCTGCCTGTTAGGAGTACCCGCAGGCGGCAAAGCATTGGTGGTGACAAAAGATGAGTTTTTTTGTAAAGCTGATCGGGTTGATAATCATTTTCGGGACCTGCGTTGCGATTGGAACGATCACCTCGGGCAAGCTATACCGAAACCACAGGCAGTCGGTGTTGATGGGACAATTCTGGGGGGATTTTTTGCGGGAGATGGATTTATCAGCGGCTTCACCGAAGGAAATTATAAAGACGCTTGCGGAGCGCTCGATGTATCGGGAGTTTCCCTTTGCCCAAAGTCTGGCGGCATCTCAGGAGACATTTTGCGTTTCACTGAAGAAGGCACTCATAGAGAACGATCTTCCGCAGACAATGCAAAAAATCATTCAGCCGTTAGCGGATACCTTGGGCAGTGTGCCAATGGAAGCCGAACGCCAGATGCTGTTAAGTGTTTTGACAGCACTGAGGCAGGAGGAAAAATACTGGGCGGAACAAAAGACCCATCAAGGGGTGCTTTACAGGAGACTGGGCATACTGGGCGGGCTTGCACTTGTGGTTCTGCTCATCTGATGGAGGAAACGGCATGGAAGTGGATCTCATCTTCAGAATAGCGGCTATCGGTATTATTGTTTCCGTCTTGTATCAGGTTCTGCTGCGTTCCGGTCGGGAGGAACAAGCGATGCTGACTTCACTTGCAGGATTGATCGTGGTTCTTACCATGCTTATATATGAAATCAGCGGGCTGTTTCAAACGGTCAAGGATGTGTTCGGCTTGGTGATACTATGGAAATGACGGCACTGATTGCGCTTTGCATTATTACTGCTCTACTTGCACTTACACTACGAGGGCAGCGCCCGGAGTTCGCCATGCTATTGTCGCTTGGCTGCGGAATATTTGTGCTGCTGGCTTTGATGGGGCAAATGAAGGAAATCATAACCGGATTGGAGAAAATTATGTCCGGTCTTTCGGAACAGAGCGATTTAACGGCAATCATTCTAAAGGCTTTAGGAATTTGTATTGTTGCAGAACTGGGAAGCCAGTGCTGCAGAGACGCAGGAGAGGCTGCTATTGCCGCTAAAGTTGAGTTGGTTGCCAAGGCTGCGCTTGTGTTGATGAGTATGCCTGTCTTTACATCGCTGATGGAAACAGCGGGAGAACTGCTGAGCCTATGAAAAGAATTATAAAGAACTTCGCTCTGGTGGTATTATTCTTTGCTACATTAGGAACTGTCGTATCGGCTGAAATAGTAGATCCATCAGTGGAGATTGATAGATATCTCGCAGGAGAAGAGATAAAAAGAATACAGGAAAACATTCCGCCACAAGCAGCCGAGATAATGGAAAACAGGGGCACATCTTCTTTCACGGACCTTATTTCCATGCCTGCAGAGGACCTGTGGCACCTGTTGCTTGATGAATTTAAAGGATCAGTGCAGGAACCTCTTCGGGTATTGGTTTCACTCTTGGGCGCAGTACTGCTGTGCGCAGTTGTCAAAGGGATCGGCAGCTCCATGGGGGGCGGCGTACATCATGTTTTTAGTGTTATAATGACAGCTTTTGCGGTCTCACTGTTGATCCGTCCGGTCATAAAGTGCATTCTTTCGCTTTATACGGTGTTTGCGGATTTTTCGCTGTTTCTAACGGTGTATATTCCTATTTTCGCAGGCATCATGACAACAGCAGGACAGCCAATGACCGGAGCATTATATAATGTGTTGCTTTTTGGGGCTTGTCAGGGCATCAATGGTTTGCTGCAGGCGGCTTTTGTTCCGATTATTAGCTGTTATTTGTCCCTTTCTATTATCACAGAGATCGTTCCTCAGATGGGAATGAGAGATTTTGTATCAGGCTTCAAAAAGGTCATTATATGGGGGCTGGGTGTAACAATGACAGTTTTCGTAGCTTTATTGTCTTTGCAATCCGCCATAGCGGGAGGCGGCGATAATGTGACGGTGAAAGCGACTAAATTTATGCTCAGCAGTTTGATTCCCGGCGTTGGCGGCAGTCTTTCGGAGCTTTTTATGGCAACACAAGGCTGTATACAGCTTGTAAAAAGTACCGTTGGTGCTGCCGGAATTGTTATTGCGGCGCTGACCTTTCTGCCGATAGTCGTTCGTGTGGCGCTGTGGCAGGCAGTCTCGACCGGTGGAAGCGCCATTGCAGATATGTTGGGGATCGGAGAGCTCTCCAGATTATTAAAGTCGGTAGGATCGGCACTAAGCATAATGCTGGCGATTGCCTTATACTATGCCATGCTTTTTATTGTATCCACATCACTGATGATATTGGCTTTTAAGGGAGGTTAGGATTATGCATGGCATGCAAAACTGGTGCTATACGCTGTTTTCGGGTGTATTGTTTTCCGGCATGGTGCTGATGCTTACCCCGGACGAGCGTTACCGACCATTGATGAGGGTAATATTGGGGGGCTTTTTGCTGATATGTATGGTGTCATGGATCGACCGTGTTGACCTCAATATTTCTTTTAACTCAGATCTGGCAGAGATGCGGCGACTCGAAACAGCCGAGCGAACAGAGAAATATTTTTCCGAGCGTGCAATAGAGCTTTCAGAAAAGGAAATAGAAAAAGCTGCCTCCCAATATCTGAGTGACTATGGTATAAAACGAGGGGAATTCGAAATATATATAAAAACAGCGGAGAACCCAGATGGAACACAGACGGCATATCTGTTGCTGCGCCTACCGCAGCGAGTAGCCGAGCATTATCTGACAATCAGTAGAGCACTGGAATACCGATTAGGGGCAGATGTGAGGATAGAAACCTATGGAACAACGGAAGAATCAAGGTAAACCTGCAAAAAAACCGGCTAAGACAACGCTGATTATGGCTGCCGGGCTGTTAGGAATTCTGCTGATTGGAATATCGCCAATGCTCAAAACCGACAATCAATCAAAGCTGAAGCAGGAGATCATTCCGTCTGCCGAAGAATACGCCACGGCACTGGAAACTCGCTTGGAAAAAATACTGGGGAGGATAGACGGTGTAGGCGAGGTGAAGGTTATGATAACGCTCAAGAGCGGATACACCTATACCTATGCTGTCACAGAAAAGGTGAACAGCGATGTAAGCGAGGAATACAAAAGCGATGACCAGCGCAAGACCCAGCAAAAAAACACCACTGAACAAAATTATGTTATGGTTGAAGACGGGGAAAGTCCGCTGATCACATCGCTGAATGAACCTCAAATTAAGGGCGTTGTAGTAGTATGCGCCGGCGGTGGAGATCAAAGGGTAGTGGCGGAGGTCACCGCTGCAGTTAAGACTGCACTCGATATTTCTTCAGCAAAAATTACAGTTTCCAAGATCAGCCCCGGTATTGCCGGTTCCTGATAACTCTTAATTCAACCAGTATAAAGGAGTGCATGGTAATATGAAGTTTTCTATTAAAAAGGGGCATGTCGTACTGGGCGCACTGGTACTGGCACTGGGTGCTGCGGTATATCTCAACTGGGATTATATGAAGCAGAATGACTATGTGGCTGCCGGAACCGAGATAAATGCACCGGAGGACGGACAAAGCACCGCAAACTATGGGGATGCCTATTTTGTTTCAGCACGCCTTAGCCGAACACAATCCCGCGATGAAGCTATGGACGCATTAAAATATATGCTTGAAGACTCGGCACTGGAGGAGGGGGCTGCCGCTGTGTTGGCGCAGCAGGCACAAAGTCTCGCCAGAACAATAGAAACGGAAGGAAAGATTGAAAATATCATTAAGGCAAAAGGGTTTACTGATTGCATGGTCTATTTGGATAGCGAAAAGGTCGATGTAATCGTGCAGAGTAATGGACTGACGGATAGTGAGGCAGCACAGATTATGGACGCTGTGATGAGTGAGGTAGATGTCGAAGAAAGCAATGTATCCATTATTGAAATAAAGTAGTTGCCACCGAGATAAAATATTGCTATAATATAAAAGTATCGAATTGGTACAGGAGGTGCAACATTTATGGAATATGAAAACACTGCCGGTAGTCTGAAGATTTCCTCCGAGGTTGTGGCTTCGATAGCAGAATACGCAGTAAAAGAAGTAGAAGGTGTTGCCTGCTTGGCACCCATCGTTTCCAATATCGGAGGCTGGCTGTTGGAAAAGCAGACAATAAAGCCTATTTCAATCCAGATGAACGAAGGAAAGGCAACCATTGATATTCGTCTTTTGGTACACCCAGATGCTAAGATCCCCGTTCTGAGCCGGAAATTGCAGGAAGCGGTAAAAGACGCCGTTCAAAGCATGACCGGTATCGAAGTAGCTACTGTGAAACTTTACATTGCCGGTGTTTCGGTGCCACGCACCGCTAAAACCGCCGAATAAGCGTTCGATTGACAGCCTTCTTATATTGCATTAAGGGGGCTGTTTTTACTGAGTGGAGGACGACAAAATATGAGCAGACGAGAAGCTCGTGAGCAAGCTCTTGCGATGATTTTTGAGATGAATTTTAACGATAACACCGTTGGTGAGATGGTGGACAACGCTCTCATTTTTCGAGATGAGACGGTGGACGAGTATGCTGTCGCCATTGCCGAACAGGTTCGCCTACACTGGGAGGACAACCTCTCTGCGGTAGAGCTGTACAGCAAGAAGTGGAAAGCCAACCGTCTGCCCAAGGTGTCGTTGGCCATTCTAATGATGGCTATTACCGAAATCGCCTATGTGAAAGATGCTCCTGTAGGCGCTATCATCAATGAGGCGGTAGAACTGGCAAAAAGGTATGCCGGTCCGGAGGATGCCTCTTATATCAACGGCGTATTGGGCGGATATGTTCGCGGTACAATGGGTGAAGCGGCTCTTCCCGACGAAGCTGAGGAATGATGAGCAGGGAGTGCTGCGCCCTCGGGCGGCAGGCTCCCTTTTGCGCTTTTTATCATGCAGTGATGTAGGGAGGTGGCATCGTTGCCGACTCAGGTTATCAAGGTTTCTCAGCTCAACCGCTATATCAAGGCTCAATTGGAAGAAAATCCATTGCTGGGCGATCTTCTGGTAAAAGGTGAACTAACCAGCATGAGTCGACGCAACGGTTCTGGCCACATCTACTTTACCCTCAGTGAGGGAGATGCTATGCTGCGGTGTATCATGTTTGCGCGGTATGCCGAAAGAGTTCTTTCATTTCCGGCTGAGGGTGACACTGTTATTGTGCGAGGCGCCGTGACCTTATATGAGAGGGACGGTCTGTACCAGCTTACCGCTTATGATATTCAAGGAATTGGGCAGGGAACAGCAAGCGTAGATTATGCTGCTCTGCGGCAAAAACTGATGACAGAAGGGCTGCTTTCTCCCGAGCGCAAGCGCAAGGCACCATATTTTCCAAGAGCTATTGGGGTTATCACCTCAGCCGAAGGGGCAGCGGTTCAAGACATTATCACCGGGATGCGGCGTCACAATGATTTAATTCCCATTATTCTTTATCCTGCCACTGTACAGGGAACAGCGGCAGTAGATGAAATCCTTCACGCCTTGCGTTGTGCTGTTGCGGAGAACCGCTGCGATGTTATTGTCATCGCTCGCGGCGGCGGTGCAGCCGAAACATTGGCGGTTTTTAATGATGAAAGATTGCTGCGCGCAGTAGCGGCTTCTCCCATGCCTGTCATTTCTGCAGTAGGACATGATGTCGATGTCACCCTCTTAGATGAGGTGGCGGATCTTCGGGCAGCAACCCCAACGGCAGCTTGCCAGTATTGCTGCATTTCCAAAGTAGAGCTGCTCAATGATTTTTTACTTGTAAAAAGTCGCTTGCAGGGGGCGATGGAGCGGAAGCTGTATGAGCTTAGCCGGCATAGTGATTCATTACAAAGGGTTCTTCGCGCACGATCACCGCAGGTGCTGTACAGCAAAAACCGTCAGCACTTGGATTACTTAACACAGCTTTTGCTGGGAAATATGCAGTATATCCTGTGGCGGCTTACACAGCAGTCGGATCATCTGTATGGTCAACTGGAGCTGTTGAATCCGGCTTTGCCGGTGGAACGAGGGTACAGTATCACCTATAAAGTACAGCAGGGGGATCATATCCCGCTGTATTTCTGTCGTGATGTAAAAACAGGCGATACAATTCTTACACGCGTTAAAGACGGTGAGGTGCTTTCCTCTGTTACGGCTGTAAACCCTCGAAAGGAGTAGATTATGTCTAAATCATTAGAGCAAAAGCTTAAGGAGCTTGAAATGATCGTTCAGCGCCTTTCTGCGGAGGAACTTCCGTTGGAGGAGGCATTAGAGCTTTATACAAAGGGAATAGAAATCAGTAAAAGCTGCGATAAGCTACTGTCCGAAGCTCATCAAAAGGTAGAGATGGGAAAAATGCAGTTGGAAGGTGATGCAGATGACATGGACTGAGCGATATCCGGAATACTGCACTATGATAGAAAATGCATTGCCGCAATATCTTCCACCGGTGCAATTGCCACAAGGAAGGGTATGCGAAGCAATGGCATACAGCCTTTTGCACGGCGGAAAACGTATTCGAGGGTGCCTTACTCTGGCGATGTGTGAGCTATGCGGCGGGGAAGTGCAATCTGCTTTACCTTTGGCATGTGCTGTGGAAATGATCCATGCATACTCTCTGATCCACGACGATCTGCCTTGTATGGATAATGATGATTTGCGCAGAGGAAAGCCTTCCTGCCATATCCGCTTTGGCGAGGGGACTGCTCTGCTGGCGGGAGATGCGTTATTAACCCATGCTTTTTCAGTTGCGTCAGATGCATATTTTAACGGAACGCTACCTGCGGAAACCGTACTGAGATGTATTAGCCAGATTTCGCGTGCGGCAGGCGTTGATGGTATGATCGGCGGTCAGGTAATTGATACCACACCGGAGGAAGTCGCCATGACGCCGGAGCAGTTGGAAGCGATGCACGGCATGAAAACCGGCGCTCTGATCCGTGCTGCCGCAGTAATAGGGTGCCTTGCAGCCGGTGCTCCTCGTGATGTCGTGTTGCAGGCGGATCTTTATGCGGCAAAGGTAGGTTTGGCTTTTCAAATCGTTGATGATATTTTAGATGTAACCAAAGAAAGCGCTGATTTGGGGAAATCCACCAGTGATGCCGAAAACCATAAAACGACCTACATTACCTTGTACGGTGTGGAGGATGCAAAAAAAATGGTTCATCAACTGGTTCTGGAAGCAGATCTTGCCGTGAAGGGCACCATGTTAGACAATGAACTTTTATACGAACTTGCCGATACATTGGCAAAGCGCAATCATTAAGAAATAGGAGAGAGACCGGACCATGACAGAGAAAACAAGACTGGACCAGGCATTGGTTGAGCGTGGACTTTGCACCGGGCGAGACCGCGCCAAAGGCATCATTATGGCGGGTCAAGTATATGTCAACCACCAAAAGGCGGATAAAGCCGGCATGAGCGTTTCTCCCGATGATGAAATAGAGGTTCGAGGCGATCAGTTAGCCTATGTCAGTAGGGGCGGTTTAAAGCTGGAAAAAGCAATGAAGGAATTTAATCTACGGCTGGACGGTTGCATTTGTGCCGACATTGGCGCCTCTACCGGCGGCTTTACCGACTGTATGCTGCAAAATGGTGCAGTTAAGGTCTATGCGATAGATGTTGGCTATGGTCAGCTTGCATGGAAGCTGCGCTGCGATGAGCGAGTGATCAATCTAGAGCGAACCAATATCCGACATGTTACTGATAAAGAAATCCCGGAGCCGTTGGACTTTGCCTCGGTAGATGTATCCTTTATCTCTCTTAAACTTGTTTTGCCGGTTCTTTTTAATCTATTGAAGGATAACGGTGAAGCTGTTTGCCTGATTAAGCCCCAATTTGAAGCTGGTCGTGAACTGGTCGGGAAAAAAGGTGTAGTAAGAGATGAAAATACCCATATAATGGTCGTTGATAATGCACTTTCTGCCGCAAAGGATAACGGCTTTACACCGATTCATCTTACCTTTTCTCCCGTAAAAGGGCCCGAAGGGAATATTGAATACTTGATGCACCTAAAAAAAGGCGAGCATCAATCAGAATTGCCTGCTTCGGCAGAGGTTGTCCGTTTATCCCATCAAACGCTCAGCGATTAACCGCTAAGAGGAGGTCTGCCGCATGGATTTTTTCCTGATTGCTAACTTTTCCCGGGAAAATGTCCCCGCTGTTACAGAGAAAGTGTGTTGTGCGCTTCGGGAGCGTAGCTGTGGTATTTGGGCTGCACCTGTAGCCGGCTCGGTTTACCCTGCCGGCGTTCAGGTTGCTGATGTTGAGACCGCCTGCCGTCATGCGGATATGATTGTCTGCATCGGCGGAGATGGAACCATTATTGATGGCGCACACTGCTCTGCTGCGTATGAATTGCCTGTTTTGGGGATCAACGCAGGCCGGTTAGGCTTTTTGGCTCAGGTTGAGCCTCATGAGGCAGCTTCCGCTTTTGACCGCATTCTTGAGGGGCGTTTTACCATCGAGGAACGCCTTGGCATCGCGCTTTTTCAAGATTCTGCATCGGGGGAGGAGCCGACAGTTCCCTTTGCGCTTAACGACATCGTGCTTTCTAAGCCGGTTATGACCAATATTATTGATCTCACTATTGACTGCGATGGACGCCGTATGAACGAATATTCTGCCGATGGTCTGATTCTATCCACCCCAACCGGTTCTACTGCTTATTCACTTTCCGCGGGCGGACCCGTGATTGATCCTGACCTTTCCACTATTTCTATTGTACCAATTTGTCCACATAGCGTTTCAGTACGGCCTACAGTGGTTTCGGCAGAACGTTGCATGACGATCCGTTGTCGTCAGTCTATGTGCGTGGTAGTCGATGGCAGAGAACGGATTGAGCTGCCTCCCCAAGTGCCCGTCACTGTGCGTAAAAGTCAGAAAGCAGCTCGATTTATTTCTTTTGGTGAATATGAGTTTTTTGAGATCTTATCACATAAACTGCTTCAAAGGGGTTGATAAAGGTGAAAGCAACACGCCACGCCAAAATTTTGGAATTGATTCAAAATCATACGGTAACTACCCAGGAGGAGCTGCAGACCCTGCTGGAGCAAAGCGGCTTTTTTGCTACACAGGCAACCATTTCCCGCGATATTCGTGAGCTGAGGCTGGTTAAGGTGCTTTCCCCCAGTGGGATTTATTACTATACCGAAAGCAAAACGGCGCCTGCCGATACGTTACAGCTTTCCGGCGACTCTGTCTTTATGCGCAGCATTCGTTCGGTTGATTGTGCCGGCAATATCGTCGTGATCAAAACACACTCCGCTATGGCTTCTGCTGTATGCGAAGCGGTTGATAACAGTAACCGACCTGAGATTCTCGGAACCATTGCCGGAGAAAATACTATATTTGTATTACTAAAGACCGAGCATTTTGCTGATGAATTTTGTGTCCATCTGCGGGACTTGATGAAGAACAATCTCTCTCGTTGAATGTCTGACAAAAGGGGAAGGGGGATCGCCATGCTTTCTCAGCTTTATATTGAAAACATAGCTGTTATCCGGCAGGCAACCATCGATTTTTCAAAGGGCTTTCATGTATTTACAGGTGAAACCGGAGCCGGTAAAACAATTCTCATCAGTGCGATCAATGCCGTTCTGGGCGGACGAACCTTTAAAGAAATAATCCGCACCGGAGAGACACGCGCTACCGTTTCTGCGCTTTTTACTGAGATTCCTCCTGTACTATGTGAAAAAATCTCTGCGCTTGGTTTTTCGCCGGAGGACGGACAGCTACTGGTGCAGCGGGAGATCGATCTTTCCGGAAAAGGTCAATGCAGGCTGGACGGTCGCCCTGCCACGGCTGCTATGCTGCGGGAGGTTTGCTCTCTACTCATTGATATTCACGGTCAGCACGATAATCAGGAGCTTTTAAGTGCTGAAAAGCATCTTGGCTTTTTGGATAGCTATGGCGAATACAACAATGAGTTAGCTGCCTATACCGATGCTTACGAGCGTATGTGTGACTGTGCTGCCCGTTTGGACAAGCTGCAAGTAGATGAGAGTTATAAGCTGCAGCGCATGGATATCCTTCAATTCCAGCTCAAAGAAATAGGCGACGCAAAATTGCTCGCCGGGGAAGAAGAACAACTGACAGAGCAGCAAAAGTGTATTCGTAATGCCGAGCGAATTACAGAATCCCTCGGTGCAGTTTATACCTTGCTGAATGGCGACGGTGAAGAGCTGAAGGGCGCTCTTGAGACCTTGGAGGAGGTCTCTTCTGAGCTGGATATTGCAGCCAAGTATCTGCCGGAGTTTGAAGATTACGGCGAAAAGTTGAGCGATGCCTATTATATGCTGGAGGAACTGGGGAGCCGAGCAAGGGATACCTTGGAAGAAGCCGATTTTGATCCACGAAGGCTGGACGCCATTGAATCAAGGTTGGATACGATCTATAAGCTGAAAAAGAAATATGGAGGCAGCATAGCTGAAATACTGGAGTATTTCGATAAAATCAGCGAGGAGTACCAGTCGCTGGAACTGAGCGATGAACTAACGGCAAAGCTGCAAATGGAACTGGACGAAGCAAACACTCAGCTGCGTGCAGCCTCAGAGGCGCTGACTGCCTGCCGCCTTGCCGCAGCCGCCGAGTTTTCAGAACGGGTAGAGGCAGAGCTTGCCTATTTGGATATGGCAGGTGTTAAATTCTCTATTACCCGTCGGGAAAAACCATACAGCGCAAACGGCGCCGATGAAATCGAGTTTTTGATTTGCACCAACACGGGAGAAGAAGCAAAACCATTGGCAAAAATCGCTTCCGGTGGTGAATTGGCACGGATCATGCTGGCAATCAAAAATGTTCTTGCGGAAAAAGATAACATTGGAACCATTATTTTCGATGAAGTGGATACCGGTGTTTCCGGTCGCGCAGCACAAAAGATCGGAAAAAAGCTTGCCGAGGTTGCCCGTCACCGGCAGGTTATCTGCGTTACCCATCTAGCTCCTGTCGCTGCCTGCGCCGCTCACCATTATCGCATCTATAAGACGGTGGAAGACGGAAGAACCTTCACGCGGGTAGAGGAATTGACCCGTGAGCAGCGTGTGCAGGAGTTAGCACGCATTATGGTGGGGGAAAACATTACCGAAAGTGCCTTGAAGAGCGCTGAGGAAATGCTGGAATCTTAGTTTTGAATCAAAAAAGCGACTGCTCTTTTGAATAAAAAGGGCAGTTCTTTTTTTCATCAATGCAAAAGACTGCATGATATAGACGACAATAATATATGTTTTTCGCCAAATGCAGAAAACGGTGCGCAAAATGCAAGATGTTTCATTGAATAATTCAGGTTGCTGTGGTATAATTCACATATTGTTTTTGCAAGTTTCAACATAAAGGGGGAGTCCGATACGATTCGATTCTTTTTTACGGCACTGCTGTGCCGCATTTTAAGCACAGTAGGGGCGTTGTTGGGCGGAGGCACTGATCTGCCGGGCCGTATTGCGCTGCGAATATATCCCAATGTGCTGAAAAAGCTCCGCTTTTCCGGTAAGGTTATTTGCGTCACCGGTTCCAACGGCAAAACCACAACCTCCAACCTAATTGCACATGTCCTTCGCAAAAACGGGTTTTCCGTTGTCAACAACGCAAAAGGCTCCAACCTGACGCCCGGCGTTGCTACAACCCTGCTTTCTGCCTGCACGCTGGGAGGCACCGTCCATGCCGACTATGTCGTGCTGGAGGTTGATGAATGCTGGTCTCGCATTATATTCGCAGAAATTCCTGTAGATTATTATCTTGTATTGAATCTTCTTCGAGACCAGGTTGTACGCAACGGAAATCCTGATCTGGTCTTTGAAAAAATTGCAGAAGCCATTGCCATTCACCCGGATGTGACTCTTGTCCTTAATGCAAATGAGCCGATCAGTCAAAATCTTGCTGAGAATTATCGTACCGTCTATTTTGCCATGGATCGCACCGAGCGTTCCACCGACCATTGTGTCAGCGGCACCAATGATTGCAAGATCTGTCCTCGATGCTTTCACCCAATGAAGTACGAGTTCTACCATTACAACCATATGGGTAAGTTCCATTGTTCTCATTGCGAGTACGGCTCCCATACACCGGACTTCTTCGGTACCGATGCTGATTTCGCAGGAAAGTGCATTACCATAAATGGAACACCTGTTCATGTCACCTACAATACTACCTTTAATTTCTTTAACACGGTAGCCGCTGCAGCCGTCTGCTGCACAGCATCCGGCATGACTATAGAACAGTTTGCGTCCGGCTGTGGAGATTTCTTTGTGGCGAAGGAACGGTTGGACGACTTTAGGTTTGATGGCCGCCGTGTCGTGTTGATGATGACAAAGCAGAACGCAGCCTCTCTCGACCAGTCCATCAGCTATGTGCTGGAACAGCCGGGCGAAAAGAGCGTTGCGCTGTACATCAATAATATTATTTACATGGAATACAAGGATATTTCGTGGCTTTATGATGTAGCATTTGAACGGCTGCACGGCAAGGTGGAAAAAATCCTATGTACAGGCAACCGTGCACTGGACGCCGCTGTTCGCTTAAAAATAGCGGGCTTTGATGATAATACGCTGCTGGTAGAAACCGATATGGCAAAAACCAAGGACGCATTCCGGCAGACAAAGGGCGATATTTATATTCTTGCAGCATCTGCTTTTGGCAACGAAGGAAAAATACTGGAGGAGCTGAAAAAATGAAGAACATCAGAATACTTCATCTTTACAGTGATGCACTTGATCTATATGGTGATTATAAGAATTTGACGGTGCTGTGTCAGCGTATTGCAGAAACCGGCAACACGTCCGAGATAACGGAAGTCAATTTAGGAGAGACCATTGACCCTTCCGGATTTGATTTTGTTTATATCGGTCATGGAAAAGCGCGCAATCTTGCTGCAGTGGCGCCTCATTTTGTGCAGTACAGTGCGTCTATCCGCGCAGCAATTGAAGGTGGGCAGTTATGGCTTGTTACGGGGAATGCCAGGGAACTTTTCGGTCAGAGCTTTACAACACCAGCCGGGGAAGTCCTGCCGGGTATCGGACTTTTTAATTATACCGGAGTGGAGACGAATAAGGTTTTTGTCAGCGATGTACTGGCGCAGCCTGTCTATGATGAATCCGCACGGGTTTACGGCTTCGTCAACCGAACTGCCTATTTAGAAGGGGAAAACAGCAATCCGTTGTTTACGGTGCTTTCCGGCTGCGGCGACGGCGAAACTCCTGACGGCAAAGAGGGAACTCTTTATCGCAACTTCTTTGCTACATGGTCGATGGGGCCAATACTTGCTCGTAATCCATCTCTCATGCGAGAACTACTGCATCGTTTGCTGGGAGATGATTATCGTGAATGCGATTTCTCGCTGGAAGAAAAGGCATTGAATTTGGTTATAGCCGAATTTGAAAAGAATAAGGAGGGCTCACAATGAACGACAATAGAAGCAGTGGGGAAGGGCTGCAAAGAAAGCTTTCTCCGCTGAATGTATGGGCGCTGGCACTGGGCAGCATCATTGGTTGGGGTGCATTTGTCATGCCCGCCAATACCTTCCTCCCCAATGCTGGCCCATTGGGAACCGCCATTGCAATGGTAGCCGGTGCTCTTATTATGATCGTTATTGCCTTCAATTACAGCTATATGATCAATCGGTTTCCCGTAGCAGGCGGCGAATTTACCTTTACCAATGCATCGTTTGGACCGACCTGTGGCTTTCTATGCGCATGGTTTCTCGGTCTTTCTTACCTTGCTGTCGTTCCATTGAACGCCACCGCTCTGGCTCTTATTGGTCGTAATTTGTTTCCAAATCTTACCCAATGGGGCTATCTCTATTCGGTAGAAGGGTACAGCATTTATGCCGGAGAAATTTTGCTTGCGATTCTTGCATTGGTGATCTTTGCCGTTCTCAGTATCCGCGGCATCAGCGTTGCGGGAAAGCTTCAAACTGTTTTGGCGCTTTCTCTTGTCGCCTGCGTGTTTCTTTTGGCGATCGCCGCATTTTTCAGTCCATATTTCTCTGCTTCAAATCTTAATCCGTCCTTCTCTCTCAATGCTGAAGGTAAGTCCTCTTTGGGCGGGATACTTGCAGTTGTGGCGGTTGCACCATGGGCTTTCGTCGGCTTTGATTCTATTCCGCAGGCATCGGAAGAGTTTAATTTCTCCCATAAGAAAAGCCGCGTTATTATGATCCTCTCGATTCTGTTTGGCGGCGCTCTTTATATTATTCTCAATACCATTACGGCAGCAGTTTTGCCTGAGGGCTATACCAGTTGGGTGCCTTATATTGCAGATTGCGCCAAGGATACATTGCCGGAAAGCCTATCTGGTATGACCGCTCTCCCGACCTTCAATGCTGCCCGTCTCATTCTTGGAACGCCTGGTTTAGTCATTCTGGGCATTGCGCTTTTCTGTGCCGTTTTGTCCGGTATCATCGGTTTCTACATGGCAACCAGCCGCCTTTTGTATTCTATGTCCAAGGATCATGTTCTTCCCGGTTGGTTCGGTCGTCTGCATCCACGTTATAAAACGCCAATGAATGCGATCATCTTTATTATGATTATTTCATTGTTCTGCCCGTGGTTCGGCCGTACAGTGCTTAATTGGATTGTAGATATGTCCTCCATCGGCGCCGCCATCGGTTATTGTTTTACATCGGCAGCCGCTTTTGTGCAGATGCAGCGAAACAAAGATGCCTCTGTGCCGATGAAGGTGAATGCTATTTTGGGCGTGGTTTTCTCTCTGTGCTTCATAGCGTTGCTTATCGTTCCGAACCGATGGGCATACCTTGGCCCTCAATCTCGCATTGCACTGGTTGTTTGGGTTGTTATGGGTGCAGTTTTCTATATTTACTCTCGTCGCAAAAAGGCATCGGAAAAATCTCTTAACGCTTGACATTGGCAGCGAGTCTGTTATAATAGTATAAAATGAAACACGAGGAAGGAAACCCAGTACCCATTTTCCAACCTTCCCAGAGAGTCGGCGGACGGTGCAAGCCGGTAAGGAGAAAAGCGGGGAATTACATTCCGGAGTGGTGGCCTGAACCGATAAGTAGGGTACAACGGGTGCGACCGTTATATCGCAGGGTCGTATCGACCCACTGAGAGACTGCCGGCAACGACGGTCTGAACCAGAGGTGGTACCGCGAAGTTCATTCGTCCTCTGCTTGCAGCTTGCAGGCAGAGGGCTATTTTTTTACCGCAATAAAAATGATAAGGAGATAAATACCATGCAGATTTACGAAGAGCTTGTCGCCCGTGGACTGATTGCACAGGTGACCAATGAGGAAGAGATCAAAAAAATGATCAACGAAGGCAAGGCGACTTTCTATATCGGCTTTGACTGTACTGCAGACAGCTTGACTGCCGGTCACTTTATGGCGCTTACTTTAATGAAACGCCTGCAAATGGCGGGAAATCACCCCATTGCTCTCATTGGTGGCGGCACCACTATGATTGGTGACCCATCCGGTCGCACCGATATGCGAAAGATGCTTACCGCTGAGGATATCGCCCACAACACCGAATGCTTCAAGCGCCAGATGGAGCGCTTTATCGAGTTTGGCGAGGACAAGGCAATCATGCTCAATAATGCCGATTGGCTCCTGAAGCTCAACTATATCGATCTGCTGCGCGAGGTGGGCGCCTGCTTCAGCGTCAACAATATGCTGCGCGCCAAGTGCTATGAGCAGCGTATGGAAAAAGGGCTCTCCTTCCTTGAGTTCAACTACATGATTATGCAGTCCTACGACTTTTATTATATGTTCCAGCATAATGGTTGCAATATGCAGTTCGGCGGCGATGACCAGTGGAGCAACATGCTGGGCGGCACCGAGCTGATCCGCCGCAAGCTGGGCAAGGATGTCCATGCCATGACCATCACGCTGCTTACCGATTCGCAGGGGCACAAGATGGGCAAGACCGCAGGCAACGCCGTTTGGCTCGACCCCAATAAGACCAGCCCCTTTGAGTTCTACCAGTACTGGCGCAATGTGGGCGACAGCGATGTGCTTAAGTGCATTCGTATGCTCACCTTCCTGCCGCTGGAGCAGATTGACGAAATGGATAAGTGGGAGGGCAGCGAGTTGAATCGCGCCAAGGAGATCCTCGCCTATGAGCTGACCAAGATGGTGCACGGCGAGGAGGAAGCTGAAAAAGCATCCGTCGCAGCTAAGCAGTTGTTCGGCGGAAACGGCAACAGCGCTGATATGCCCACCACAACTCTTACGGCAGAAGATTTGAGCGATGGTTCCATTTCACTGGCGGATCTGATGGTGAAAGCAGGACTTGCCCCCTCCAAGGGTGAGGTCAGACGGCTGGTACAGCAAGGCGGTGTCGTGGTCAACGATGTAAAGGTCGACAACTTTGCGGAAAGCTATGATGAAGCGGCGCTCCGTGCCGGTCTCATCATAAAAAAGGGCAAAAAGGTCTTCCACAAGGTCGTACTGGAATAATGCAAAATCGCACAAAATGTTTCATGTGAAACATTTGTTCTGCACATGCTAAACAGCTACTAAAGGAAAAGCTGCCGGGCGCTGTAATAGGGGCGTGCTTGAATAACAACCTGATCGAGAAAAATCAGGAGAGTATCCACCCTGTGCTGCACGCCGTGATGGAGGCGGCAAAGGGCGCCAAGGTCAACGCGGTGCTGGAGCAGAACTATCAGCTGAAGATTGCCATTGTGCGTGAAGGACACTGAATCGCTGTGGCAATGTACGGCAAGATGGGCTTCCATGAGCTGTCCGATCACTGTGGTATACATATCATTCCGTAAAACATGAGAAAAGGGCGCGGTCTCGCAGGAGACCGCGCCTTTGATATGGGCTAAATATTTATTTCTTTTTGGAGAAGAGACGCTTCCACCATGGCTGCGGTGCGGGCAGATAGCCGCTCTTGATGAAATGCCTCAGGTAGCTGCGCAGCAGTGCTGCATTAACCGGCGGGCAGGTAATACCGCTGCCGCTGAGCAGTCGGTCGGTATTGGCAGTAGAGAACTGTGCCTGATGTACGCCGAAGCGCTCAATCATGCCTTCACCGGCTGTTCGCTGATCGGTGAACAGGCAGGAGAGAATACGCAGTACATTTTCATCACCGGTCGTTTCAGTCAGGCTGCGGCACCATTCCTCGTAGGGCAGCAGCTCTATGGGGTAGCCTGCCTTTTTCATAAGGGCGGTCATCTGCCGCAGCGGCATCAGCCGGTGATTGAGCAGGTTAAAGGCATGTCCACCGCACTCGTTTTGGAACGAGATGTACACCAGTGCTTCAGCGACATAATCTACCGGAGTCAGGTGCAGATTTACCTCCACATCTGGCGCTGCGCCCAGCTGTACACAACCAACCATGGAACGGCTGATAAGATCTTCCAGCTTCCAAATACCGGTGGCAAGGGTTCCTGTGATGTCGCCGGGGCGGTAAACAGCAGTACGCAGCCCGCGCAGCCGTGCCAGCTCAACCAGCTTTTCCGCCACCCACTTGGTCTCGGAGTAGCCAAGGAAGTATCCGTCGGGAGAGGTGAGCGGATCGTCCTCCATGACGGTACGATCAAAGTGACTGGGGTTATCGTACATGCTGTAGCTGGAAACATAGTGGAAGTATTTTGCCTTGCCCTCACAAGCCAGCCGCAGGCATTCGGCGGTGCCCAGTACATTGGCGGGCTTCATCTGGCGGTAGGGGAACACAAAATTGAGCACGGCGCCATTGTGATAGACCGCATCGACCTCACGGGTCAGCAGCTGCCAGTTTTCCTCTGTCAAACCAAGATGCGACTGTGTCAAGTCTCCGGTGACGGCAATGATGAAATTGCGGTACTCCTCCTGCCAGCACTCGTACTGCTTCATATTGTTAATGATTCGATCCAACGCTTTTTGAGGTGTAGCGGCACGGGCATGGCAGTAGATTTTTATACCCTTCGCTCGACGCTGCTCGATAAGTGCGCGGATAAGGTAAGCCCCCAAAAAGCCGGTGGAACCGGTGAGAAAAACGGTTTTGCATTCCTCCGGGGTGTGGGTGTAGTCAGTCTGCGGAGCGATTTCCTCCGACAGGACACATTCTGCACGCAGGTCGGGTCGGAAGTCCTTTTCACGGCCAGCTAAGAGCGCGCTGAGATAATTGGAGATACCGACCACAGAAGGATCTGCCGCGATGCAGCGAATGTCGATGGAGACGCCGAGATCCTTTTCCAGCCCGCATACCAGCTCCATCATGCGTAGCGAATCGCCGCCAAGGGTCAGAAAACTATCCTTATCTGTAAAGGCAACGCCGGGCAGCAGCTCATGGAAAATGTCGGTGATAATCGGTTTCAGATCTTCAAAAGTCGCATTGGGCGGCAGCTCAATTTTATGATTTTGAATTGCTGTGGGGATGGACGCTTCCGCAGCAGCGGACGCACCGCCGGAGCGACGACTGCTGAAAAGGAGCGGCAGCTTATCCGCTTCATACAGCGTACGGGCAGCCAATGTTTTAATTTTGCGGTTATCGGTGCGGGGCAGGCTATCCTTGGGAACAAAAACCGTATCCCAGAAGGAGAAGCCGAAATTACGGGCAGTTAGACGGTTGATCTCCGCCACGATAGATGTAAAGTCATTCGCCTTTTCACTTTCTGCGCACAGAATAGGGCGCTCTCCCTCCGGTGAAGGAATGGAAAACACGGCAATGCCATCGGCGGAAAGCGGTACTCCCTCCTGCCGCAGCAGCAGGGTAATATCCCCTGGGAAGATATTTTTGCCGCTGATGACGATCATTTCCTTAATTCGACCGGTAAGGTAAAGCTGACCATCGTATACCACGCCCATATCTCCGGTGCGGTAGAAGTGCTCCCTGTAGCCGGAGATGGTAGTGTGGAACCGTTTGGTTTCTTCGGGGTTCTGCCAGTAGCCGGCGCACACGCTGCTGCCCGCAATGCAGATCTCTCCAATCTCATCGGGGTCACAAGGGGAACCGTCTGGTCGGATCGCCGCAAGCACCATATCGCCGGCAGGACGACCGACGCTGACAATTGCTTTTTCACCGGTAGGAGATGGCAGAAAGCGTCCCTCTCGGTATGCCTCCAGATCAATGTGCTGGCAGCGGTAGTCTCGGCTTGCCAACGTACCTACGCAGACACACTCTGAAAGCCCGTACCCGGGGGCAAAGCAATCCGTTGAGATATGGAACAGCTCACAGAATTTTTCCACTGTGGCGGCATTGACAAACTCGGAGCCGTTGATGAGGTGAGTGACATGGGAAAGATCATATTGCTTTGCGTCCTCTGGAGAGATAAGGCGGGTACAGACCTCATAGGCGGAATTGGGTGCGGCGGTGATATTCACCTTGTAATCGGAAATGACCCGCAGCCAAACGGTAGGACGGGCAAGGAACTGTAAGGTCGGAATAAAGTAGGAAATGCCGGTATCGGCAATGACGGGGAGAAAAATGGCCACGATAAGACCGATATTATGGTAGAACGGAACCCATGAGGCAAGGTTATTTTTCGTGTGCTGGAAATCGAAGATCTCCAGACACTGTCCGATGCAGCCCATCAGATTGCCATAGGTCACCATAACGCCCTTGGGAGCGCTGGTGGAGCCGGAGGTATATTGCAGGTAGATCAGATCTTCGGCGCTGTGCGCATATAGCTCAATGGGTGCCGCAGCTGGCAAAACCTTATCAGTATAGACACGCTTGAGGGCAACGACCTGAAGAAACGCTTTTTTGAGTAGGCGAGAGGTTACATCGGTATCGGACTGCTTTTCCAGGCTTTCATTGGAGATAAGGAAGCGTGGCTTGCAGGATTTAAGAACCGAAATAAAGCGATCCAGCTTGCCATTGTCAATGGGCGGCGGGATAACGGTGAAAATGACACCGACAATCATGCAGCCCCAAATGGCATAGACTGTTCCGGAATCCTGCATGGAAAGAATGATGGCTCGGTCGCCCTTTTTGGCTCCTTGTTGCCGCAGTTCTATTGCCATATCCATAGCGTGCTGCCATGCCTCGCCGATCGTTACAGTATTGTGAATAAAAGGATCTGTGCCGCAATCCAAGAAATCATACATGGGACGGTCAGGGTTTCTTGCTGCGTCCCGCATAAATTTTTCTAAAATACCTTCCATAGGCCAATGCCTCCCATGTAATTATCTATCAATATGTTAGTTGGGTGAGCAACCAATATAAGAATAGTAAATCACTTTTTGGGGACATTGTCAACGAATTTCTTTTTCGCTTTTATAAGTATTTAAGTAAACTGAGCATAAAAAAGAGTGACTCGAAACACCATGGACAGTGCTTCGAGTCACTTCACACTCCTATTTTTTGCGGTCATTCCTTGGGGCTGATTATGCCACTACGATATGCCTGCAGCAGTTCCTGCAGGTCCGCCACACGACGGGAGATTGCTTTTCCGTCATCAATATCGCAGATAAGCTGACGATGAGGGAACTTTTCGATGACCATAACCTCGGAATGCATCTCCTCATTTTTACGCATCGCTTCATTGATATTGACAGGGTGATGCTGTGCCAGTAAAAGCTGATGAGAGTTGCTGACCAAAGTGTATCCACAGCCGCCGGTAACAGAATTGAGTCGTTCATTCATACCGCCATCTATATTAATGACACGACCATTGGCTTTAACGGGGGATTCTCCTGCCTTAACCGGCACATGACCCGTTATAATCTTTCCGTTGATGGGATCTGCACCAAATTCTGAAAGGATCCGGCAGGCAATCTCCTCCTGTTCGATCCACTTGTAGTAGGGGTCTTTTTCCTCCTTGCCGGCAGTGTCATCGGCAATAAAATAACGCTCAAATGTTGCGATCTTGTATTTACCGCTTAATGGGGAGTGGGTGCCACACCATAGATACCACATCAAATCAAGGGCATTTTTACGCTGCTCGGAATGGCGTGGGGCGTAAGATGCTATGCGAACAATACGGTTGTATTCGTCCAGCATGGCGCGTCCGGCGTATTTTTTCCCGTTGATGGTTGAGTAGTGCATGCTTCCGTCCTCGTTCATGGGAATACAGCCATGGTACAGAAGATAGCCATTATTGACCTTATAAATGGAGCCGTTATCCAACAGGTATTTCAGATGACGCTGCATGCGCACACTATTGCGGAAGGAGAAGGCAAGGTCACTCATGACTGTTTCTTCGGCAGGAGAAAGACGGTATGGGTCTTCAGGCGAAAGGGTAGGGAAGTGCGCGTCCTTAATATCATACCAGTTGCCATCAATCTGAATTCTATGGGTCTTTGCGTCCATCGTTTCCCAGAATAGGCGATGTGACATATGATATTCAGGGTGATCCCGCAGAATACGTCCCTCCAGCTTGAACTGAATGACCGAGATCGCCTTATGCACCTTGGCGGTCAGCTCGTCGTTTTCCCGACGCTGCTTCAGCTCGGTCTCCCGCTTACTGTGGCTGGGAAGAAACAGAGTACAGGGATCATCGCGATAGGTTTCCAAAGCAAACTGTGTCAGCGGACGAAGGTTAATACCGTAACCGTCCTCAAGAGAATCAAAATTATTATAGCGAATACAGTTGCGCAGTACATTGGCGATAGAAGCCCATTGCCCCAATGCCGCAGCCATCCACAAGATATCATGGTTTCCCCACTGGATATCGACATTGTTGTACTGCATCAGGGCGTCCATAACCTCGTGAGCGCCGTTGCCGCGGTCAAAGACATCGCCGACAATATGTAGCTTATCTATTACAGCGTGCTGAATCAGCTCTGAGATGGCAATGATAAATGCATCGGCGCTGCCAACATCTATAATATTGCGGACAATATTGTGAACATAGATGGTGCGGTTGTCGTCTTCGTCTGCCTCAGAGTAATTAAGCAGTTCATCAATGATGTAGGCGAAGTCACGAGGCATCGCTTTCCGAACCTTGGAACGGGTATATTTACTGGTTGCCTTACGACACACCTGCACCAAATGAAGTAGCGTTTCGGTGTACCACTCCACACTAAGACGTCCGTTCTCCTCCTTCAGCAGCGCCAGCTTTTCCTCAGGATAGCAGATGAGGGTAGCAAGAGCGTTGACGGCATCATTGTTCATGTCTTCTTCGGTAAAGCATTGCACGATTTTGCGGCGAACAGAGCCAGAAGCATTTTTAAGAATATGCATAAAAAAACGGTATTCGCCATGAATATCGCTAATAAAATGCTCCGTACCTTTTGGCAAACCGAGGATTGCTTTTAAATTTATGATCTCGGTGGAAACCTGAGCAGGGCTGGGGAACTTTTGGGAAAGAAGCTCCAAATATTGCAGTCTTTCTTCGGTCAGATTCAAGAGATCGCCTCCGTGGGGGATATTTGTTTATTTTATTATAAAACAAACGCCCCACGAAAGGCAAGCGGATTTCAGCAAAGCCCGACTTCTTTTGCCATGAGAAATTGTTTTTGCAGTAATGCGAGGTGCTCCGGTTCGATTTTAGAAAGCGGCATTCGGCATTCACCGCAGGGGTGACCCGCAAATGACATCACTGCTTTGACCGGAATGGGATTGACCTCACAAAATAACGCCTTCATCAGCGGCAATAAAGTATAGTGCAGCTGACATGCAACTGTAGTATTATTTTGCAGCATAGCATGGCACAATGAAGCTGTGCTGTGCGGCAGGACATTGGCAATGACTGAAATACAGCCGATAGCGCCCATTGACATTAACGGAAGGGTAAGATCATCATTACCGGAATACAGAGGAAGGGAATCACCTAAATCCAGAATGTGCTGATTAATGAGTGAAAAATCGGTGCCTGCTTCCTTTAGCCCGACTATTTGGTCCATCTCTGCCAGTATCCTGCGACTTTCCATATCTATGGTAACACCTGTTCGTGACGGAATGTTATACAGAATGATTGGTAAATCGCATTTTGACAGTCGCAAAAAATGCTGCTGTAACCCTTTTTGCGTGCATTTATTGTAGTAAGGAGTCACTAACAGCAGTCCGTCAGCGCCAGCACGCTTTGCAGAATCACAAAGCGCCTCCGCATGGGCTGTATCGTTGGAGCCGGCGCCGGCAATGATCGGAACTCGACCGCCTGCTGTTTCTACTACAGTTTTTATTACAGCATAATGTTCATCGTGAGAAAGCGTAGCGGCTTCTCCTGTAGTACCGCAGGGGATCAGTGCCGACACGCCGCTTTGAATTTGCCATTCCGTAAGCCCAGCAAGAGTTTGCAGGTCAACGGAAGCATCTGAGCGCATGGGCGTAATCAATGCGGTTGCCGCACCGTTGAATAATATCTGTTTCATGAAACAATTCCTCCCTTCACCGATATTTATATGCGAAAGGGTACAGTAACAGTATATCAAAAGGAGCACATTTCCGCAGTTCAGTTTCGATGCTGGCGGCAATGTGCTCCATTTTATTTAATCGTTATTTATTAAAAGAGCTGTGAGCGACACCCTCCCGGAGACCTTTGTCTTTGCATATATATTAGACAAATGCTTACTTAAGGTAGCGGGCGCTAAGTAAAGCTGATCACAAATCTCCTCGGTGGATAAATTGCGGCAAATCAACTCCGCAATTTCGGTTTCCCGCTTTGTCAGACGGAATTCTGCAGCAGCCTTTTGCAGCCGTGACGGGGAAAAGCCGTTTGACGGACGGGTAAGCAAATCATAGAATTTACGTTCCAAGGCATCTTTCAATGTGTGTAAAATGTGAAATTCCTTTTGTGTAAAATCATTTTTATCCTTATCCCGAAACAACGCCAGTAGTGCCAGAGGACAGTCGCGGTATTGGATCGTTACCCCCAATGCCCAATAAAGCCCGCACGGCTCCCATATATTCCGGTAAATATCAGAGTGGATCCAGTCCTCAGCGGCAATCAACTCCGACTGTAAAAAAACGGTGCTGTGCGGCGTCATGATGAACTGTGACCAACGAGGTATAACATCACGGTTCAAAAAAGGATTTGATTTCAGATCGTTTGGCATACCGACAGTGTACGGTGTACTTACTGTTCCCTGTCCATTCTGTCGCCCGGTCTGAAAAACCACTGCACGATCAAATGGGATCAATGCAGGAAGTTGATCCTCCAACAGCATACGGCATAGTTCCTCATAGGTTGGGGCATAGTGAATACGAGTGATCATCTGAGTAAGGAACTGCCATTCATAGTCGAACAATGAGGAACGCATCGGTAGGGGACTCCTTTCTGTATTTCTACGCATTATTAGGTAGAAAGCTGCGGAGATTGTAGCATAACCACAAGAAAATTGCAAGATAATGCAACAGCTTTGATTATTCCTTTTCAAAGGCGTGGTCGTTATAATAGCGATAGCCGGTCAGGTTCTCTATGCCGATGGAGTAGCCTGCCTGCTGACCTATCGGACATGGATTTTCCCCGTAATCTCCTTGGATTAGGGGCGCTCCGGCGGTTACCGCTTATTGCAGAGGAAGCGGTAAATAACCGCCGGAGCCGCTTCGCCCCAGGGGTATTTTATGCACGATACGCTATATTACCATCGAAAAGAAGTATAAAGAATTCGTCAAGAATACGGCATTTTGGGGACCGGGAGGGACAAAATGAAGCAGCTCCAAAAGCTTCTGTGGCTTACCCAGCTGGGCGTTTCTCTGGTTACTCCACCGCTGCTCTGTTTGTTTCTCGGGCATCTTGCGCAAAGCAAATGGGGGTGGGGTACATGGGTCATGGTCGCTGCCATTCTCATCGGGCTTGCCGCCTCGGCATGCAGCGCAGCCTCGTTCCTCCGTTACTGCAAAAGAAACAGTGAAAAAGAAGGAAAGGGCGATAAGCCCATTGCCTTTAACAACCACGAATAGAGCTTGCCGCAAAAGGGGATAAGCCTCTTTGCAAATGAAAAAAGGAGGGTGCAGAAAAATGAAGCTTCAAAAATCAGTCATGAAGGAAGTACAGCACATCGCTGTCGGTACGGCTGCGTGCGCTGCAGTGCAGATCACGGTCTTTGCGGTGTTGGGTCGGCTGGACAGTACTGTTTGGCTGGGTACAGCAATCGGCGCAGGCTTTGCAGTCTTTAATTTCGTGCTGCTGGGCTTTACCATGCAGCGGGCGGCGGCAGACGCCGAAAAGGCAAAAAGGATTGCCCAGCTTTCCTACTCGCTGCGAATGCTCCTCACCTGCGTCATTGCGGTGTTGGGCTTCCGGCTCGCTGCGCTCAATGGCATCGCTACAGCATTGGCATTATTCTTCCCCCGCATTACCATCTCGGTCATGCAGCTCTTGGGCTTCTATAAACCGCAGCCAAAGGAGGCGCCCGCAGCATGAATATTGAGATCACCGGCTCTCCGATCTTTACCACATTGCCGATTTTGGGTGGGATCCCCATCACTGCCACTTTGGTGGTCACCTGGGGCATTATGCTGCTGCTCACGGTGTTCTGTATTTGGCTCACCCATGATTTGCGGGTCGATAACGTCACTACCCGCCAAACCATTGCAGAGTTTTTAGTCAACACTGCCCAAGACTTTGTCGATAACAATATGGGTGTCCGTTTTTCCCATTATGCGCCGTTCATCGCCGCCATTTTCTCGCTGTCACTGCTCTCCAGCCTATCTGGTCTGCTGGGTTTGTTCTCTCCCACGGCGGATCTTTCCACTGAGTTGGGCTGGGCGGTACTGGTGTTCGTGCTTATTACCGCCACCAAGATCAAAACCAACGGCGTCGGCGGTTATCTCAAGGGCTACACTCAGCCCATCGCGGTGCTCACCCCATTCAATATCATTAGCGAGATTGCGACCCCCATCTCGATGGCGTTTCGTCACTTTGGAAATATCGTCTCGGGTACCGTCATTAGCACCCTCATCTATGCGGCACTCGGTACTGCAAGCCATGCACTGTTCAGTCTGCTGCCCGGCGTCGTGGGTGATCTCCTTTCGCAGATCCCGTTCCTTTCAGTCGGTATCCCCGCCGTGTTCTCGCTCTATTTTGATTGGTTCTCCAGCTTCATGCAGGCGTTCATCTTCTGTATGCTCACCATGATGTATATCGCGGCAGCCGCCGATGCGGACTGACCGGCTCTACATAACCCAAAAAACCTTATTAGGGAGGAAATTACTATGGAAAAAGCAATCATTCTGGCAGGCTGCGCCATTGGCGCCGGTATCGCTCTTATCGCCGGTATCGGACCCGGTATCGGTGAGGGCTACGCCGTCGGTAAATCCTGCGAAGCCATCGCCCGTCAGCCTGAGTCTAAGGGCGAGGTCACTTCCACCATGCTGCTGGGCTGCGCTATTGCCGAGACCACCGGTATTTACGGCTTTGTTACCGGTCTGCTGCTCATGTTCGTGGTACCCCGCATCTTCATCGGACTTCTGTAATTCATCAAGGGAGGAGGAACGAAACCATGGATAATCTGTCTCTTGTCGGTGTCGTTCCATGGGAATTCATTGCCCAGATCGCCAACCTGCTCATTCAGGCGGCGTTGTTTAAGAAATTCCTGTTTAAGCCCGTGCAGGGTATCATTGCCAAGCGCCGCAGCGAGGTCAACGCTATCTACGGCGAAGCCGAAGCCGCCCGCACCGCCGCCAATGAGGAAAAAGCGGAATATGAGCGCCTGATACGGGAAGCTCGCGTCGAGGCGGGTCAACTCGTTAAGACTGCATCTGAGAATGCCGAAGCCCGTGCCGTGCAGGTATTGCAGTCTGCACAGCAAGAGGCGGCAGGTATCAAGGAAAAGGCATTTGCCGAAATTGACCGTGAAAAGAAAAAGGCAGTCAATGAGATCAAGGATAACATCTCCGGCATGGTCGTCGCTTTGGCGGAAAAGGTCGTGGAAAAGGAGATCAACGCCGGCGATCAGCAGGCGCTCATTGATCAGTTTATGAAAGAAATGGGTGAATCCGCATGACAGCGACCGGCATGACCTACGGCGATGCGCTGTACGAGTTAGCAGCGGATGAAGCGCTCACCGATGAGTTGCTGGAGCAGGTAAAGCTGCTCGGCGATCTATTCCGGCAGAATCCGCGCTACCTCGCCCTGCTCGCCACCCCCGATATCCCACTGGAGGAACGACTTCGTCTCATCGGCAAGGCGCTTTCAGGACAGGTACACCCCTATCTTGTCAATTTCCTGCGCCTGCTGTGTCAGCGGGGCAGGCTTCCCGCCTACTATGACTGCACAGCCCGTTTTGAGCAGCGCTGGCTGGAAGCGCACAATACCGTCAAGGGTCGCGTGACCTCGGCAGTGCCGCTTTCCGAGGAACAGCTCTCGGCGCTCTCCGCCCGCATGGGAGAGACGCTCGGCAAACGCGTCCTGTTGGAAGGCAGCGTCTCCCCGTCGCTTATTGGCGGCGTGCGGGTCGAGATTGAGGGCAGAGTGTGGGACGGCTCCCTCCGCGGTCGACTGGAGGAGCTGGGCGGTCTTTTGCGCAGCGCCGTACTGTAAACATATAAAGAAAGCTGGTGGTTCCATGGAACTGAGACCGGAGGAAATAACCAAGATCATCAAGTCCCAGATCAAAAATTATGAAAACCACATCGTGCAGGAGGAGGTCGGCACCGTTCTGGTAGTCGGCGACGGCATCGCCCGTGCCTCCGGCTTGGAAAAATGCATGATGAACGAGCTGCTGGAATTTCCCAACGGGGAATACGGCATAGCTCAGAACTTAGAGGAAAATACCGTCGCCGTCATTATTTTGGGCGATGACGCCGGTATCAAGGAAGGAGATACTGTCCGCCGTACCGGCCGTGTTGTCTCGGTTCCGGTGGGCGAAGCGCTCATCGGTCGTGTCGTCAATGCTCTCGGTACGCCCATCGATGGCAAGGGTCCCATCGAGGCTGTCGGCTATGCTCCGGTGGAAAGTCCTGCACCCGGTATCATCGAGCGTCAGCCTGTTACTGTGCCGCTCCAAACTGGCATTAAGGCGATCGACAGCATGATCCCCATCGGCCGCGGTCAGCGCGAGCTCATCATCGGCGACCGTCAGACCGGTAAGACTTCCATCGCACTGGATACCATTCTGAACCAGAAGGGGAACGGCGTCATTTGCGTCTATGTCGCCATCGGGCAGAAGCGGTCTACCGTTGCGCAGGTTGTGGAGACGCTCACCGCCGGCGGCGCCATGGATTACACCATTGTCGTTTCCGCATCCGCCTCGGAGCTTTCCCCCCTGCAATACATTGCCCCGTACAGCGGCTGCACCATGGGTGAATACTTCATGAAGCAGGGCAAGGATGTACTGGTAGTCTATGATGACCTTACCAAGCACGCTGTCGCCTACCGTACCCTATCTCTGCTGATCCGGCGCCCGCCGGGAAGAGAGGCCTACCCCGGCGATGTATTCTATCTCCATTCCCGTCTGCTGGAGCGCGCTGCGCGTCTCTCTGAGGAGGAGGGCGGCGGCTCTCTCACTGCGCTGCCCATCATCGAAACACAGGCAGGCGATGTTTCCGCCTATATTCCCACCAATGTCATCTCCATCACCGATGGTCAGATTTTCCTTGAGACCGAGCTGTTCCATTCCGGCGTGATGCCCGCTATCAATCCCGGTATTTCGGTATCCCGCGTCGGCGGTGCCGCGCAAATTAAGGCAATGAAATCGGTCGCCGGTACCCTCAAGCTGGTTTACAGCCAGTACCGTGAGCTGCAGAGCTTTGCGCAGTTCGGCTCCGATCTGGACGCCAATACCAAGGCAACCTTGGCTCAGGGCGAACGAATTGTTGAGGTGCTCAAGCAGCACAATAATTCTCCCGTAGAGGTTGTCCATCAAGTTGCCATTCTGTATGCCGTCACCAAGGGCTACCTCAAGGATATCCCTGCTGAAAAGATCAACGAATACGAAGCGTTCCTGTACGAGACGCTGGACGCCCGCTATACCGACCTGCTGGCGGCAATCCGTTCCACCGGCAAGCTGGAAAAGGCTTCCGAGGAGCAGCTTGCCTCCGCCATCACCGAGACCGTTTCCGCGTTCCTCGCGGCGCTGTAAGGGGAGGGAACACCAATGGCAGGTTCTTCCGTGAAAAGCATTAAATTGCGAATTCACAGTATGCAAAATACACGGCAGATCACCAAGGCGATGGAAATGGTGGCTGCCTCCAAAATGAACAAAGCACAGGAAATCGCATTGCGCACCAGACCTTACTACACCACACTGCACCAAACTCTTAGCCGGATTGCCGCTGCTACCCGCGATTTTTCCTCTCCCTATCTCCAAAAGCGAGAGGAGAAACGAATTTGCTGCATAGCAATTGCAGGTGACAGAGGATTGGCGGGAGGGTACAACAGTAATGTACTGCGGCTGGCGGCCTCCACCCTCACCGGCGAGGAAAATTGCGTTTTGCCCATCGGCAGAAAGGCCGGAGAGTACTTCCGCCGTCTCGGGACCGAAATTCTAACCGAGGACTGGCTCACTGCCGAGGAGATCTCGGTGGGCTGTTGCTTCACACTGGCACGCCATTTGGCAGGGCTGTATCGCAACGGCAGGCTTGACGCTATCGATCTCGTTTTTACTCGTTGGAACAGCATTCTTTCACAGGAGCCGTGTGTGCTGCGGCTGCTGCCGCTGCCCAAGGCAGAAATGCCGGTTGCAGCAGAAAAACGCCCCACCGAAATCCTTTACGAGCCGGATTGCAGTACGGTGTTTAATGCTATCATACCGGAATACCTCGGCGGCGTTATTTACGGTGCCTTGTGCGAATCGCTGGCAAGCGAGCTTTCCGCCCGCCGTATGGCGATGGATTCCGCCACGCAGAACGCCGACGAAATGATAGAAAAGCTGAATTTGCAGTATAACCGCGCGCGCCAGGGCAGCATCACGCAGGAGCTGACCGAGATCGTGGCAGGTGCGGAAGAATAACACAAAGGAGTGAAGGAACATGTCCTCCCATCAACATAAGGGCGTTGTGACGCAGATTATCGGGCCGGTGCTGGATATCCGTTTTGCAGAAGGAGAACTGCCCGAACTGCGTAATGCTGTCACCATTCATCATGCAGGAAAGGTTATTACTGCTGAAGTCGCCCAGCACATCGGTGATAATGTAGTACGATGCATTGCTATGAACAGCACCGACGGACTGGTGCGCGGCATGGAAGCGACCGATACCGGCACGCCCATCAGCGTACCGGTCGGCGAGGAATGCCTCGGACGCATTTTCAATCTTCTGGGCGAACCCATTGACCACGGCGAGCCTGTCGAAGCCAAGGAACGCTGGGCGATTCACCGTCCCGCCCCCTCGTTTGAGGATCAGCAGGGTGCAACCGAGATTTTGGAGACCGGCATCAAGGTCGTTGACCTCATCTGCCCTTATGCCAAGGGCGGCAAGATCGGTCTGTTCGGCGGTGCAGGCGTCGGAAAAACCGTACTCATCATGGAGCTTATCAATAATGTTGCCACTCAGCACGGCGGTCTTTCCGTATTCACGGGAGTAGGGGAGAGAACCCGTGAAGGCAATGACCTTTACAATGAAATGAAGGAAAGCGGGGTTCTTAATAAGACAGCCTTGGTCTATGGTCAGATGAACGAACCCCCCGGGGCAAGAATGCGCGTCGGTCTGACCGGATTAACCATGGCAGAATACTTTCGCGATGTCAAAAATCAGGACGTTCTTCTTTTTATTGATAATATCTTCCGCTTCACACAGGCAGGCAGCGAGGTTTCCGCTCTGTTGGGCCGTATGCCCTCTGCGGTAGGCTACCAGCCCACTCTTGCCACCGAAATGGGGGCTTTGCAGGAGCGTATCACCTCCACCCGTAAGGGCTCTATCACCTCAGTACAAGCGGTCTATGTCCCTGCAGATGACCTTACCGACCCCGCCCCTGCCACCACCTTTACCCATTTGGACGCCACCACCGTTTTGGACCGCGCCATCGCCTCTCTCGGCATCTATCCGGCGGTAGACCCGTTGGATTCCACCAGCCGGATCCTCTCGCCGGAGATCGTCGGGCAGGAGCATTATGAGGTCGCTCGTGCCGTCCAGCGGATCCTGCAGCGCTACAAGGAGCTTCAGGATATCATTGCCATCATGGGTATGGAGGAGCTTTCCGAAGAGGACAAGAAAACTGTCAGCCGTGCCCGGAAAATCCAGCGCTTCCTGTCTCAGCCGTTCCATGTAGCTGAGCAGTACACCGGCATGTCGGGCAAGTATGTCCCCTTAAGGGAGACGATTCGCGGCTTCCGCGAGATTATCGAGGGCCGCCACGATGATCTGCCCGAGGGAGCGTTCCTGTATGCCGGTACCATTGATGAGGTGGTCGAAAAGGCGAAAAAGGAGAGTAATCAATGACGGAATTTCCGCTGAATATTGTTACGCCAGATGGCAAGATCTTCTCCGGCAATGCAGAGAGCCTAAGGGTTCGATCGATTGATGGGGATATCTGTATTCGCGCCCGTCATACCGATTATGTCACAGCGTTGGGAATGGGGGCTGCTGAGGTCATCATCGCCGGCGAAAAGCATATCGCAGCCTGCATGGGTGGCGTGATATCAGTTTTAGACGGCGATGTTACCCTTGCCGCCACGACCTTTGAATGGGCTGAATACATCGACGCTGTCCGTAGCCACGCCTCGGAGGAGCGGGCGCGTGATCTGCTCGGTCACGACAACCTTACCGATACTGAGCTTGCTCTGGCGGAAGCTCGCCTGAAACGAGCGCTAATTCGTCAACAAGTGGCAAGCATGAAATAAAAAACATAAAGCTTGCCTCATATCTTGATGTGCTTCCTATATAGCGAACAGCGAAAACACTGAACGCTATACAGGAAGCATTTTGTTATTAAAAGAGAAAAAACTGGCCCGTGTGGCTGTGCGCAGGTGCCTGTGTTGCCATCATCGTTGTCCAGTCTGTCGCATTTGCCAAGCTTTGCTACAAAAAAGCTCCGCTTGTCGGTCTTTCTAAGGCTGAATGCACCAAGAGCTTCAAGTGCGGTATGGTTACCGCCGTCGGACCGTCCCTGTCCTGCTTCATCGGTGCCATCAGCGTTGTTATGGTTCTTTGCGTCAAGCTCAGCAAAAAGATGCCTTGGCTCAAGGAATACGGTCTTGGTATTGCCATTGTGCTCGGCATCGTCGTCGGAGCACTTGTCAAATAATCGAAAAGGAGGAACGAAATTATGGATCAGTATGCAAAGAGTTTTACTAAACCGTCCATTCGCATTGGTACCATTACCGTACTTCTCGCCATGGTCGGTAGCTTTCTTCCCAATATCTATCTTTACATTAGTTAATGCTACAATCGGTGGTTTTTCTTCAGCTTTCATTTATTGTGTGAGAGATAATATTATGATATAATAATTGAGCAAGTTTTTTACTAAAAAGATACCTTCGCTTGACAAGAGCACATACGGTTTTTGCAGACAGAAATGCTCCCTGACATTGTGCGTCGCGTTGACAGGCGCCAGCCTGCCTGCCGCTCCGCACTTCCTCAGGCGGCATTTCTGCCGCGCAAAAACTCCGTAGGACTTTTCGGCGAGGGAAAATCAGATGATGACAAGGAAGAGAACCGCAGGAATACTTGCGTATTTCAAGGTTCTATGACGCAGTCAGCGTTGATTTGCACCGTCGAAAAGCGTGTGTGTCCTTGTCAAACGAAGGTAAGGTGATATGATGCAAGACCGATTGATGACCAAGACCTCTGACTACTATTATGACCTACCGCAGGAGCTGATTGCCCAGACACCGCTGGAGCGCCGGGACAGCAGCCGCCTGATGGTATTGAATAAAAAGACCGGAGAGATTGAGCATAAGGTTTTTACCGACATACTGGACTATCTGCACTCTGGCGATGTGCTGGCAGTCAATAACAGCCGCGTTATGCCTTCCAGGCTCATTGGAAAAAAAGAGGGAACAGATGGCGCCATTGAGTTTCTGCTTTTGAAGCAGCTTGGAAATGATGAATGGGAAACGATGGTGCGCCCCGGCAAGCGAGCAAAACCGGGGGCAAGATTTGTTTTCGGTGAGGGGCTTCTGCACGCAGAGGTAATAGATATTTTAGAAGGCGGCAACCGTCGAGTAAAGTTTGAATACAAAGGAAATAATATCTTTGCTGTTTTGGACGAGGTTGGGCGTATGCCATTGCCTCCTTATATAACAGAACAGTTAGAAGATGGGGAACGCTACCAGACTGTCTACAATAAGGTGCTGGGCAGCGCTGCCGCACCCACTGCAGGGCTGCATTTTACCGAGGAACTTCTGAAAAAGATACAGGATAAGGGTGTAAAGATTGCTTACTTAACACTTCATGTGGGTCTGGGGACATTCCGACCTGTAAAGGTAGACGATGTTACACAGCACCATATGCATTCAGAGCACTACTGGGTATCACAGGAAGCGGCGGATCTTATCAATGAAGCGAAACGCACAGGCCATCGGGTTATTGCAGTAGGGACAACAAGCTGTCGTACGCTGGAGTCTGCCTATATTCCCGGCGAAGGGCTGCACGAGTGCAGTGATAATACTGAAATATTTATCTATCCCGGCTACGAGTGGAAGTGCATCGATGCGCTCATCACCAATTTTCACTTGCCAGAAAGCACCCTTATTATGCTGGTGTCTGCCTTTGCCGGGTATGACCACATTATGAATGCCTACCATGAGGCGGTGAAGGATCGCTATCGTTTCTTCTCCTTCGGCGATGCCATGTTTATCGGAAACATGAAAGACGACGAAAAGTCGAAGTAACAGAAAAGCCCGGAAATCAGAAGGTTTCCGGGCTTCTTGCTGTCTCGGCGGGTTTGTAGAAAAACTGCAATTCCAGCCCGTTTCGGAACAGAATTGAGGTGGTAAGCCCGTCTTTTATACAAAAGTTTGTGGCGATGCTGTTCAGGAAATCCTTGACGATTTTCGGGTCGATTTTGCGGATGAAACGCTCATAGTCGATGAAGCGTTTGTCCTGAAGCTGCTGGCTCAGAATGAAGTAGCTCGCCTTCGCCATGAACTCCTCGTCGGAGAGCGAGATGGCGTCGGCGGCAACCTTCTCGGCGGCTTCGAGCTTGGCATCCACATCATCGAGAGAGTCCACGAGCTGCTTGCGCTCTACGATGTAGTCTTTCTCCGGCATGGAGTCATCGCTGTATAAGTAGAGCGTCCGCAGGCGGTTGAGGGCTCGCTCCAGCCTGCGCTTCTCAGACAGCAGAAGTTCTCGCTCCTGAATGTTCGCTGCGCTTTCGGCAGCGGCGGCGCTGGGGGCATCGAACGGAATTTCCGAGAAGCCGCTGCGGAGGTGGTTGTAGAGTTCCTCCAGACCGGGACGACCGATGTGGTCAACGGCGGCAAGTGCTTCGCCACGCAGCAGCTTCTTTTCGAGGGTCTCGATGCTGGTGCTCTTGCCGAAAGATTTGGACGCCCGTATCATATTGGCGATGAAGTTGAAGACGAACGGACCGATGGTCGTGTCGGTGATGTACTTGTTTGTGCAGTCGTTGAAGCGGCGACGCCGGGTGCAGAGGTACTGCGACGGACGCCAGCCATCGCTGCGAGCCCGATCTGACGTGGCGGACATCATGGAACTGCAGCAGCCGCAGCGTAGCAGTCCGCCGAAGATGTGAGTGTTCTTCCGCTGGTAGGTGCGACCGTCGAAGTTCGACCGGCGATGTTTCTCCAAGATACCGGCAATGTGGTTCTGACGCTCACGGGTTACGATGGCAGGGTGGTGGTCTTCGACCATGACCCACTCGTCTTTGGGCTTGACGGAATAGGTTCGGCTGCTCTCGTCACGATAGTTGTAGCGGTAGGTTCCGGCATAGAACGGGTTCGTCAACATCGTGCGGACGGTGACAGGGTTCCACGGCTTGCCGGAACGGGAGCGGATGCCCTTCTCATTGAGCTGCTTTGCCACGGTGGTCAAGGACTGAATGGACTCGTAGAGGTCGTAGATATAGAGCACGACCTTCGCCTCGTTGTCGAGGACATGGAAGACCTTCTGCTCTTTGTCGTAGGAATAGCCGAAGGGTATCTTGCCGCCGTTCCAGACGCCGCCGTTGGCTCTCGACAGCATGATGGCGCTGACACGCTCGGAGGTCATGTTGCGCTCCAGCTCAGCGAAGACGAGGATGATTTTCAGCATAGCCTCGCCCATCGCAGAGGAGGTGTCGAACTGCTCATTTTTCGACACGAAGGTTACGCCCAGCTTCTTCAGCTCGGCATACATGGCAGCGAAGTCCAGCAGATTGCGGCTGATGCGGTCTATCTTCCACACCAGTATATGCGAGAACTCGCCAGTCCGAACACGGTTTATCATCCGCTGGTAGTCTGGACGGTCCGTATTCTTCGCCGAGTAGCCGGGGTCCTCGAATACCTCGAAGTTGTCGATGCCGAGAACGTACTTGCAGTAGGCAATCAGTTCCTCACGCTGAACGGGAAGACTGGCACGGTCAACCTGATACTGGGTGGAAACTCGGATGTAGATGGCGACCTTCTGAATGAGGTCGAAGGCAGGCTTTGAAATAGGCATAGATGTCCCTCCAAGAAATGAAGGCAGCTCCGAAGCGGGAGCTGCCTTTGCTTATACCACGGAAAGTATTGCGGCTTTGATGCTGGAGTAGTCCGCCTTGACTGGGTTGAGCTTCAGCAGCGACGGGAACGAAATGGTCTTCTGGGTGCCGCAGGCTTCGTTCAGCCGAGCGGTCGGCATGATGTAGAAGTCCCAACCATCCAGAACCAGCGGGTCTGCATGGTCACGAACGGTTTCTTTGTATAGGCAGAAGACGTACACATCAGACTGCCGGATGACCTTATCGGCGTAGCCGGTTTGAGGGGACCACGCCCGTGTCGGGCGGATGCTGAACTGGATGCTGGACAGCTTGCTCTGCTCCCACGCCTGAAGGTAGCTGGCACTCTTGACCTCGATACGGATGTTCTCAGGCTCCATGAGGATGTCGTAGGGTGTCCAGTCATCGTTGACGCCGGAGAGATCGGCTCCGATTGCAGCGGACACGATGAACTCACAGTATGAACCCCGCAGGGTGTTGTTCAGCAGGTTTGAGGAGTTCCACGCCCAGAAATCCTGAAGAAGATAGCCGGTCGGCATATCTTCGAAGACGATATGCTCATCGCCGGTACGACGGATGTCCATGTCAACGCCTCCTGTAATCCGAAAGATTGATGACCTTGCCGGTTATACGGCGCCCTCTTTTTCATCGCTGAGCACAGCGGTGATGACGATGCGCTGCTCCGGCGCCATGTACCGGTCAAGCAAAGTCCATAGCACTTGCCGGTCAGCATCAGATGCCTTCTCGTAGCAGTTCACGAGGATGCCGACATCGGGGGCTTGACGAGCCTGCGCCGGGGTCTGAACACCGCACAGTTCGTCCATGCTCACGTTGAGGACACGGACGATTTCGACAGCGGTTTCGATGTTTGGGGTTCGGATGCCGTTGACATACCGGGAGATAGTGGCTTCAGTAGTCTGAAGCTGCTCAGCCAGCGTGTTCTGATTGATGCCCCGTTTGTCAAGCAGGGCTTTGAGGTGTTGTGCGAAATAGGCTTTGTTATACATGGCGGAACCTCCTGTCATCATCTTTCCAATTGTATAACATCTTTGCCGGATAGTAAACTTTTCTTACCGAAAAGATAAAAAACTTATTGACATTACCGATACGGTAAGTTATTATGATTGCAGGAACAAAAGAAGGGAGGTGCAGGGATGAACAGCTTGGAACTCGAATACGCCAGAAAGCTCCGTGGCAAGTCCAAAGAGGATATGGCAAAGGCCATCGGGAAATCGGTTGGCTCCTACTCGAAGAAGGAAGCGGGGGCGGTCAAGTTTACGGATGATGAGAAGGTCATCGTGACGAGAGAACTTGACCTCACCGCCGAGCAGGTGTCCTCCATTTTTTTTGACGGCAACTTACCGGTTCGGTAAGTATCGGCGCACTGCTTTATCCTACAAGCAAATCTTAGCGCAGAGAGGAGGTAAAGAAAATGGGGAGAGACGCTATGAAGGCAGGCGAAAACATCTGCTTTCGGTGTAGAAAGCAGGCGGCAAAATACAACGACAGGCTAAGCAGTCGAGAAGGAGCTGCGGAGCTGCTCGGAGTATCGGTTTCCAGCCTTGCAGATTACGAACTCGGAAACACGAAGGTGATACCCGTTGACAAGATCGTGCTGATGGCTGACCTCTATGGGGCGCCGGAGCTGAAGCTCTGGTACTGCTCGCAGGAGTGTCCTATCGGACGAAGCTGCAAGGACGTGCTGCCAGAAGGAACATCCACGGTCGAGCAGACGACCCTGAAGCTACTGAAGTGGCTGAAGCAAGATGAAGTCCAAAGCGTGAAGGATACGCTGGTGGACATCACTGAAGATGGGGTTATCACCGAGGATGAGCGTGTAGACCTCGTTGAAATCCTCGAATACCTTGACGGACTGATAAAAGCTGCCGGAGAGCTTCGGCTCATCGGTTCCAAAGTTCTGAATGGAGGTCAGGTCTGATGGCTGAAATTCAGGCAGTGAAGAAGTTGCTCGCCGAGCAGTTCGGGATACGGACAGAGCGGGAGCTGCTGGAAGCACTGGCAAAGACTAAGAAAATCGACATCGGCGTATTCGCTGCGCCGACAAACAGAAAGGATGGTAGAAATGACAATCAAGCCCGCTGTATCGCTTAACCCCGGAGACGTCATCACTCTCGCTGAAACCGAGTTCGTTGTGTTGGACATCATCGACGGATGCCCGTTCGTAGTAGCACTGCTCAATCAGGGCAACAGCAAGTTCGGCGACAACAACGATTACAGCAAGAGCTTCCTCCGCAACGCTATGAATAACTGGCTGGAAGACTTCGACATCGACTCCGACCTTGTGATGGAGCGAGAAATCGACCTGACAACCCTCGACGGTTACAAGGGCTACGGAAAGTTGAAGGTAAAGGCGGCGCCCTTGACGATGGATGAAGCCCGCAGGTATGCCGAGCTCATCCCAAACCCGGATAGCTGGAGCTGGTTGGCTACTGGCTGGGGAGGGACGGAGGAAACCGGTTCGCAGCGCGCTCTGTACGTGAACTCCAATGGCGACTGGAACGTCATCTACTGCTCCGGCTCGAACGGCGTCCGTCCGGCTTTGATGCTTTCCTCTGCTCTCTTGACCTCTGTTGAGATTAAGACCGACCTGACGGGGGTATCTACGGATGAGCTGCTGGCTGAGCTGAAACGCCGGACTGAGGAGTGAATGTCATGGAGTCGCAGGTACTGAACAGAGCCGCTCGCAGAGCGCAGCAGGCAAGGCAGCGGCGATGGAGAACGGCGAGTATGCTGCTCACCGGAGTGGTGGTCATCGCTTGCAGTGCAGGCTTCCTGATGGGAGCCGGAGCGAACGGCGGCGTGATAGCCGGTGATGCGCCGGAACAGATAGTTTCCACGGCAGTTCCGACGGACGTTCCGGCGGAAACTCCACCGGAAACGACACCAGAGCCGGTGGAGGAAGTGGCAGGCGAACTTCCGTACACGGAAGATGAGATCGTCATCCTCTGCAAGACGGTGTACGGAGAAGCGCTCGTCACGAACTCGGACATGGAAATGTCGGCGGTCGTGTGGTGCATCCTGAACCGGGTAGACGACACCAGCGGTCAGTACCCCGACACCATCACAGGAGTGGTCACGAAAAGCCAGTTCCACGGGTACGAAGCAGACCACCCGGTAACGGAACGCATCGAATGGCTGGTGCGAGACGTTCTCGACAGATGGGTGACGGAGCGGAACGGAGCTACGGATGTCGGTCGGACGCTTCCGAGCGAGTACCTGTTCTTCACCGGCGATGGCTGGCACAACCACTTCCGAACGGAATGGCAGGGTGGGACCCGGTGGGACTGGAGCCTGCCGAACCCGTACGAAAGCTGAAAGGAGCCCTCTGTATGAACATCGAAGAATATGTGAGAAGGCTGGAAGCGGCAAAGGAAGCCGCTGAAGGGCGGCTCGGCTTTGAAATCCCCGGCGAAGTCGCAGCCGAAGTGCTGGAATACTCCATCCACAAGTGTGAGGTCATCGGAAAGGACGATGACTACCTGCCGGTTCTCTTTGAGAGCGAGCTGTGGGACTACTATATGAGGATGGCAATCAACCTGAGAGGATGTGAGAACCGTGTGCAGCGTGTGTCATAAAACCCCGTGCGACAGTCGTTGCCCGAACGCCCCGGACCCGGTGGCGGTCTACACCTGCAAGTATTGCGGTGAGGACATTGTGGAGGGCGACGAATACGTCGAGATCGACAGCGACTACTACCACGACGAATGCTTCATGGACTGCGCCGCTGGCATCCTGTTGGAGCAGTTTGGAGCCGTGAAGGGCGTAGCGGAGGTGGATGATGGCTATGATGGATAAGCCGAACATCCCGCAGTTCCCGGAATTGACCTTCGAGGAACAGCGGCACATCTACCGGCTGAACGGTATCGAGGTGCCGAGTGTGACGACCCTGATGAAGCCGCTGTCCGAGGATTTCTACTCGACGGTAGACCCGGCGGTGCTGGATAGAGCGGCACACCGAGGAACGGCAGTCCACAACGCTATTGAGAACTATGTCAGTCTCGGCGTGGAAGACATTGAACCGGCATACGCCGGGTATATGGATGGGTTTCTCGCATGGTGGCGCCGGATGAAGCCAGCGGCACTGGGGACCGAGTGCAAGGTCTACCACAAGATACTTCGGTATGCCGGGACCTCCGACCTGATGTGCATCATCAACGGTCGGCTGACGCTGGTGGACTACAAGACCTCAGCACAGGTGAACTCGAAGCTGTGTGCGGTGCAGCTCGAAGGATACGACAGGGCGTGGGAGAGCCACGGTGTCAAGGTTGACGACCGGCTCATCCTTCACCTGCAACGGGACGGACAGTATCAGGAGGTCAGCTTCAGAAGGAGCTCGAAGCACTGGTCGGTACTGTCAGCCCTGATGACCGTAAGAAACTACATGAACGAAAAATAGGAGGTTCGACTGATGGAAAAGGAAACTTTGGTGGCAACCGTGCAGCCTGTTGAGTCGGCTGACGAGCAGCAGCTCACGGCTCAGGTCACGGACATTGAGTTCAGAGCTGAGTCGCTGGTCATCCAGAACGATGAGGACTACGCCGCTGCTGGCGAGTTCGGCATCCTGCTGAAGAAGAAGGCGGCTGAGGTCACGGAGTTCTTCAAGCCCATGAAGGACAGTGCGTATCAGGCGCACCGGGCGGTGTGCGACCGTGAGAAGGCGATGCTGGCTCCGCTGAAAAGCGCCGAAGCCACCATCAAGAAGACGATGAGCATCTACTACGCCGAGCAGGAGCGCAAGCGCAGGGAAGCTGAGGAAGCCGCTCGCAGAGCTGCCGAAGCCGAGCGTGAGCGTCTGTTGGCAGAAGCTGCCGAGAAGGACGCAGCCGGTGACGCCGAAGGCGCCGAGGAAGCCTTCGCAGACGCTGTGGTGATGGACGAAGCCACGACCTACACCGCCCCAGCGGTGCAGAAACCGAAGGTGGCTGGCGTCAGCACCTCGAAGGACTGGGAAATCGTGAATATCGACTCGAAGCAGGTTCCGCTGGCTGTGGCTGGCATGGAGATCAGACCTGTGGACCAAGCCGCAGTGATGCGGCTTATTCGTGTTTCTAAGGGGACGGTCGAAATCCCCGGCATCGTCTACCGTGAGGTGGCGAAGATGAGCTTCAGGAGGGGCTGAGAATATGACAAACACGATGATGAGCAAGGCTGAGAGCAACGCTTTGGCTGTCAGCTATGACGTGCTCGGAACGCACGTCGAACTGGACCTCGCCTTCGTCAAGAAGTATTTGGTCCGGGGCAGAGCTGAGCTGGTGAGTGACCAAGAGGTTGTGTTCTTTATGAACACCTGCAAGATGCAGGGACTCAACCCGCTGGCGCAGGGAGAGGCGTACCTCATCAAGTACAGCAAGGATGACCCGGCTTCGATGGTCGTCGGCAAAGACGCCTATCTCCGCAGGGCGTTTGACCACCCGGACTACCTGTTCAAGAACGACGGCATCGTCGTCCAGCGTGGGAACGACATCGTGCAGAAGGAGGGCTGCTGCCTGTATCCCGGCGAGACGCTGCTGGGCGGCTGGTGCAGGGTATTCTTCATGCGGAACGGCAAGGAGCGCACCGCCTTCAAGGAAGTCAGCTTCAGCGAGTACAACAAGGGCATGGCGAACTGGAAGACTAAACCTGCGACGATGATTAACAAGGTGGCGATCAGCCAGTGCGTGAGAGATGCCTTCCCGAAGGATTACGAGGGACTCTACTCCGAGGAGGAGATGGTGGCATCCGGCGCCATCCCTGCGGACTATGAGATCATCGACGATGACAAGCCTACGGATGACGACCCGCCCATCACGCAGGAACAGCGTCAGTCGCTTTTCAAAGCGGCGCAGTCGGCGTTCGGCAAAGAGGAGGGCAACGCCATTGTGAAGTCCATCATCGAGGAGATGGGGCTGACCTCTACGACCGGCATGAAGCAGTCTCAGTTCAGCGAAGCCTTCGGCGCTCTGATGGAAGCGGTGGATGCCAAGCGTGAGTCTGAGCAGTCCGGGGAAGGAGAGGAACCCGATGTTGGAGGCGCTGCGGAATAAACGGGGCAGTTCCCCGGTAAGAAGGCAGGTGATGGAATGGCATGGATAAGCGTCTACCAAGAGGTCGATGGACCGAAGCTGCGTAAGCTGTCAAAAATGCTGTCCACCTGCAAAGCGGAAGCCCTCGGTATTCTGAACTTCCTGTGGTTTTGGGGCATGGTCAATGCCGACGAGACCGGAAAGGTACTGGAAGCTGACCGCACAGACATAGAGGACGCACTCGCTGGGGTCACACGGATTGACCCGACGAAGGTCGTTGACTCGCTCTTTGAGGCCGGATGGCTGGATGAAGCCGACGCCCATATCTACATCCACGACTGGGACACTTGGCAGGAGCAGTGGTATAAGCTCCAGAAGACCCGGAAGTACGACGCAGAGCGTAAGCGGAAGGCAAAAGAAGCTGAAGCCCAGCTCCGGGCTCAGGGGGCGGCGCCAGAGCTTCCTCTGGCTCCACCACCTACCAATACCACCGATGGGGCAAAGGATGCTTCAGAGGGCGACCAGAAGCAACCAGAGCAGCCAACGACGCCATCAAAACCGAAACCGAAGGGTCCGCCGAAGGTGAAGTACGCCGAGTTTGTCTGCATGACGGAAGCCAGCCACGAAAAGTTGCTTCAGTCGTACGGCAAGTCGTTCACCGAAACCTGCATATCCGAGTTGGATAATTACAAGGGGGCGAAGGGAAAGACCTACAAGGACGACTACCGTGCCATCCTGAGTTGGGTCGTTGACCGCTGCAAAGAAAAGTACCCCGGATTGCTCCAAAAAAGCAAAGCCGAGTCCGTGATGGTGCCGAGCACCGAAAATCCGTATGAAGGGTGGGACGATGATGCTTGAAGCAGACGAACTGATGAATATAGTCATTCGGAAAGCACAACAAGCCAATCCGCCAGCCGACGATGACTACACCGACGAGGACGGCTTCGTCTGCTGCGGCAAGTGCCACACCCGTAGACAGACGGAAATCACGATGCCCGACCCTCACGGCGGCGAGCCCCGTCTGGTTAAGGTTCCGGTGAGTTGCAAATGCCGGAAAGAGGAAGAAGACCGACGGAAGAAGCGTGAGGAGGAAGAACGAGAGCTGCAAGTCATTCAGAGCTTGCGAGGTCAGAGCCTAATGGATGAGCGGCTGAGCGACGCCACCTTCGCTTCCTTCGTCGAGACCGAGAAGAATAAGCGAAACCTGAAGCTGTGCAGGCGGTACGCTGAGAAGTTCGACGATATGTATGCGAACAATCAGGGGCTGCTGTTCTACGGAGGTGTGGGAACGGGCAAGACCTTCGCCGCCGCCTGCATAGCCAACTATCTGTTGAGCCGGAGGGTTCCGGTCGTGATGACCTCGTTCGTGAAGCTACTGGAGACCATGCAGGGCTTCAAGGAGGAGGAAGAAAAGCTGCTTGCCAAGCTGAACAGGGCAAAGCTGCTCATCATAGACGACCTCGGAGCTGAACGCAGCACCGACTATGCGCTGGAGAAGGTCTACAACATCGTGGACAGCCGGTATCGGGCAAAGAAGCCGCTCATCCTTACCACGAACCTCAGCATGGATAAGATGAAGGACACGGCAGACCTTCGGTACGGACGCATCTACGACCGGATTTTCGAGCTGTGTTATCCGATGCAGTTCGTCGGTCCGTCGTGGCGGCGGCGTGAAGCAACTCGCCGGTTCAACGACATGAAAGCACTGCTGGAGGACGACTGATGAACAGACTCAATATCAAGGACAAAGCTGACCGTCTGACCGTAGCTTCCATCCTTGCAGACAACGGCTACACGGTCAGGCTGACCAGCCAGAGGAGGGCGGGGCAGAAAAGCTACGACTACTTTGTGGAGTACGAGCCGAACCCGTCGCCGCTCGATAAGCCGAAGGCGGGGGTGACGGAATGAGGACGCAGGTCTGCATCTACGGGGAACCGCAGGGGAAGGGGCGCCCTCGCTTCTCCACCGTCTGCGGTCATGTGAAGACCAGAACCCCCGACCAAACCGTCATCTACGAAAATCTCGTGAAGACCGAGTACCGGAACCAGTCTGGCGTCCGCTTCCCCGACGACGCCATGCTGGATGTCCGGGTTATGGCGTATTACACCATCCCCAAGTCGATCAGCAAGAAAAAGCGGCAGGCGATGCTCGACCACAAAGTCCGACCGACCAAGAAGCCGGACTTCGACAACATCGGCAAGGTCATCTGCGACTCGCTGAACGGCATCGCATACCGGGACGACGCCCAAATTGTGGACGCTCAGGTCAGGAAGTTCTATTCCGACACACCACGGGTGGTGGTCATCATCACCGACATCCCTGATGAAAAATGATAGGAGGAAAATCCGATGTGTAGCAACAAAAAGTACCCGCTGTCCCTGAATGGGGATACCTTCAACGCCTTCAAGTCCGACTTCGACCAGATGCTCCGCAAGCTGCTGCTGGAGATGGAGAAGTGGGACAGTGAGGAAGCAACCATCAACATGAAGATGGTTGTCACCCTGTCGAAAGACCAAGAGCGTGACTTCGAGTGCAACGGCTATGATGGCATGAAGGACATCATCAAGCCCAGCTTCAAGCATGAGATCGGGACGGTTTTGCAGGTGAAGGATAAGAAGTCCGGCTCCCTCGGCGGGAACATGAAGATGGTCTGGGACCGTGAGAACTGTGTGTATGTCATGCAGGACATCGACAACGGTCAGACGACCCTGTTCGATGAGAGCGGCGACCCCGTGGAGCAGCCGCCAAAGCCTGAGATGCCGCAGCTCCCGGAAGGAGTCATCGACGCCGATTATGAGCCCGTGGAGGAAGGGAGCGGCGAAGAGGCGTCTGAGGATACCAAAAGCGGTGAGGAAGCGTCTGGCGGCGATAACGAGGTGCATGAACCTTCTGCGTTCGAGTATCTCCGAAAGTTCATCGGACAGGAAATGAGATGCGTCGATGCGATGGGGAACTACACCGTCCGGGACATCAACAACCATGTCATCCTCAGCTCCGCCTTCTCCGTAAATGACCGGTTCTACTGCTCTCCTGAAAAGCTGGCTGAGCACGTTGGTCACAAGCTGATGTGCGTCTGCTATGGCGACGAGGATGTGGTCAATGTATCCATCGAGTGCGAGGACTGCAACGAGGTCATTTTCGACATTGACAATCCGGCGATGAACGAGCACACGGATGACTACGGGTACGAAGACCCCGATGACACTGAAGACCGGCAGGCGGCTGGCTGATGTATTACGGGACCTGCTTCCTGTGCGGAAAAGTGGGGTGGCTGGAAGAACACCATGTTTTCCCAGCCGCCCTGCGGAATAAGTCTGAAAAGTACGGACTGAAGGTCGGGCTGTGCGGGGATAGCTGCCACCGCAACGGCAAGCGAGCAGCTCATCAATGCAGGGAGACAGCAGACGCCCTGAAGCAGTTCATGCAGACCCGGTGGATGATACAGCACCGGGCGAGCGTAGAGGAGTTCAGGCGGGAGTTCGGGAAGAACTACCTCGAACTGGACCAATACGAAGACGAGAGGAGCTTTCCAATGAATTTGATAGGCGTGAGCGGACGGATGGTCAGAGACCCGGAGCTCCGGTACACGAACACCAACAAGGCGGTCACATCCTTCTGCATCGCCTGCGACCGACCCGGCGTGAAGGATAAGGTGGACTTCATTGACTGCGTGGCGTGGGACAAAAAGGCGGAGTTTGTGGCAAAGTATTTCCACAAGGGTCAGCGCATCGAGGTGTCCGGCGTCCTAACAACCCGCACCTACGAAAAGGACGGGCAGAAGCGCAAAGCGGTGGAGGTGCGCTGCGACCAAGTGTTCTTCGGCGACAGCAAGAAGGACGACACCTCCGGCGGCACAACGTCATCTCCGGCACCTGTGGGCGGGTTTACAGAGATGGATGACGGGGACGACAGCGATCTGCCGTTCTGAGGAGGTGAGAAGATGATGCACGAGGTAGACATCCTCCGGGCGGCGATTGACGCCTACGGGGAGGAAGCCCAGACCAAGATGGTACTGGAGGAGATGTCCGAACTTCAGAAGGAAATCTGCAAGCGCTGGCGTGGAGCTGACAACATCGGGAACATCGCCGAGGAGCTGGCAGATGTCGAGATTATGCTCGACCAGTTGAAGATGATGCTGGACATCGAGGTTGAAGTCGGACAGTACCGGCACGAGAAACTGCTGCGTTTGCAAGACCGGCTCTACAAGACGCCCGGAGTCGAGATTGAGGTTCAGGGGGTAGACGGCAAGTGGTGGCGTCGGACGCCGAAACAGAATGAAGGAGGACAGCATGAGTAAGGAACCCGAAGAAGGCGTTATCCGCATCGTCCCGGCATCCGAGTCCGGGGTCAGTGACGGAGTGGAGATGATGGCTCAGACTGCGATGGCAATCTTTGAGCAGAAGGACGGGAAGGTGGTCGGTATCGGAAACATCGGCAACCTGCCCTGCAAGATGATGGCGAGCTATGAGACTGGGACGTTCTCGATTTCGGTCAGGGGAAGTGACCCGTTCATGGTATCCGTCCGGCTCGATGAGCTAATGGCGCTGCTCCACGCTGCGGCGGCTCGCCATGTGGAGACTGCACCCAAAGCCAAGAAGAAAAACGCCCAGAAAGGCGAGAAAGAAGGAGAAAAGCATGAGTAACTACCTGTTCACATCCGAAGCAGTCACCGAGGGGCATCCCGACAAGGTTTGCGACCGTATCTCCGATGCGGTGCTGGATGCGGTGATGGAGAAAGACCCGAACGGTCGGGTGGCGTGTGAGACCTGCTGTACGACTGGCATGGTGCTGGTCATGGGTGAGATGTCCACCAAAGCCTACATCGACATCCCCGGCATCGTCCGCAAGAGTCTGAAGGACATCGGGTACGACAATCCTGTAACCGGCTTCGACGGAAACACCTGCGCCGTTATGGTGGCAATCGACGAACAGTCCCCGGATATTGCGCTGGGGACAAACGACGAGGTTGGGGGAGCCGGAGATCAGGGCATGATGTTCGGCTACGCCTGCCACGAAACCCCCGACCTGATGCCGCTGCCTATCTCCCTCGCAAACCAGATGGCATACAAGCTCGCACAGAAGCGCAAGGATGGGACCATTCCCTCTATCCTGCCTGACGGCAAAACGCAGGTCACGGTGGAGTACAGCGGCGACCAGAAGCCTATCCGCATTGACACCATCGTCATCTCCACCCAGCACAAGGAGTACGCAACGCCGGAGAGTTTGGAGGAGCCGCTGGTGGAGGAGGTCATCGCGCCAGTGCTCCAGAAGGCAAAGGAGTTCCTGCCTGACCTCGACATCGACACCTACAATCTGTTCATCAATCCGACCGGACGCTTCGTAAAGGGCGGTCCTGCGGCAGACTCCGGTCTGACCGGACGGAAAATCATCGTGGACACATACGGCGGAGCTGCTGCACACGGAGGCGGCGCCTTCTCCGGCAAAGACCCGACGAAGGTTGATCGCAGCGCAGCGTACATGGCTCGCTACATCGCAAAGAACATCGTGGCGGCGGAGTTGGCGGACAAATGTCAGGTGCAGCTCGCATACGCAATCGGTGTGGCAGAACCCGTGTCCATCCGCATTGACACCTTCGAAACCTGCACGGCGCCGGAGGAGAACATCGTGGAAGCGGTGAGAAAGGTCTTCAACCTGACACCCGGCGGCATTATCAAAGAACTGGACCTGCGGAAGCCCATCTATGCCAGTACCTCCGCATACGGTCATTTCGGAAACACCATCCGGGACGGGAGAACGTGGGAACGTGCAGACAAGGTTCCTGCTCTGCTCACGGAAATCGGAGGAATGGAGTAAAACAAGAGCCGAAGCCCTCTCCCCCGAAGGGGGAGGGGGACAAGGCTCGGATAGGGAGGTTCAAGTATGGCAAAAGAAGAAAAGAAATGCGAGCTCACCCCCGGTCTGAAGGCGGAGATCGTGGAGCTTGTCATCAAGACCTACCGGGAGGAGATAGAGCGTCAGAGGAAAACGGCGTTCGACCGCAGGCTCAGGAACACAAAACTGCTGCTGGTGAATTACCGTGGGCTGCTCGCATACAGCGAGAGCGCCATCTTTGAAGCCTCCCAGTGCGACGAAGATGTGTACGACATCCTCAGCTTGATGTCCGGTAAGCCCTCTGAACAGGAGCTTTATGTGGAGTCCATCAAGAAATCCGCAGGCAGAACGAAGCTCATCATCGAGCATATCAAGAAAGCCATCTCCGATTACGAGGATTTCTGCGTGAGAACGGGGAGGGATGAGGAGATGAGGAGGGTCAGAACCATTCGCCGCCTCTACATCGACGACGACGGATGGTCCATCGCAGACATCGCAAAGGACGAAGTGGTGGACGTCAGCACCGTCTACAAGGACATCAAAGAAGCCGAGAAAAGGCTCACACCCCGGCTGTTCGGCATCGACGGCATCCGGTAAAAAGAAAGCCGTGCCAAAAAGTCGCCATTGACACGCAATTACCAGTATGGTAAGCTACGAAGCGTGAAGTCGGATGTGTCACACCGGAAAAAGACGGTGCCGACACTCCGGCGGATGGCTCGGCTGGTAGAGAAATTCCTTGTGGCATCAGGAAAAACCGATTGACTCCAGACGGTAAAGGGTTAGAATGAAGATAAGCCCAATACTTACCGAAATGGTCAGGAGGTGTAGCTGATGGAAAGGAAATCCGATGCAGTCAGGCGGCTCGTTTCGTGCGGCTCGTACAAAGAAGCGCTGCGGATAGTGAAAGACTTCCGGCTCGGTATCACGAGAGAACAGTCTTCAGCTATGACGCTGGCTTACGAATGTATGGTACACGGCAGGTTCTACAAGCAGCTCGGCTATAATCTCGACGAAAAGATAGCTGAAGGTGTGAGAACGCTGCTGGGGCTGTATGGAAGGAGCGAAGACAATGATTTACACCAGCAGGTACAGTAACCCGGAGCTGAAGACCGGGAAGTACACAGTCGTCGGGGTCACACGAGGCGCCCCCAAGTTTCCACTCCAGTACAGACTGGATGGGAACATCATGGAGATAGCCCCTCCCGGATGGCTGTTCAACGAGTACGACAGAGCGAAGTTCACGCCGCAATACTTCAGGAACATCGACCGCATCGGTGTTCAGCGCATCGCTCGGATACTCAGGGGATATGAGAGCTTAGGCAAGCCCGTGGTACTTTGTTGCTACGAGGATGTCCGAAAGCCCGGAGAGTGGTGCCACCGGCTCGTGTTTGCAGAATGGTGGCTGGCTCGAACTGGAGAGGTCATCGAGGAGCTGCCTGACCCATCCCCTAACAAATGGGCGCAGCCGAAGACGCAGGAACCTCCGAAGGTGGAAGCCCCACCTCAGCCTGAAGCCGTCCAGATGAAAATGTGGTAGCACCCGCCGATAGCTCAGAATGTAGAGCACCTGACTCTTAATCAGGGGGTCGCATGGTTCAAATCCTGCTCGGCGGACCACATATAAGGGAGCCGTACCAGACCGGTACGGCTCCCTCTTTTTGTACCTCCGTTTTCCAGAGGCTCACGTCTCTTGAAATAACCTACCCTATGGTTCGACAATGCTCCGGTCGCTACCAGAGGGGCAAACTTTGAACGAAAGGTCGGTGATAAGAAATGGCAAAGTTCCAGAACCCCGGAGCGTTCTTCCTTGGAACACTGGTAGCTCAGGAGCAGAAGTTCCTGAAGCCGCTGATAGAGAACGCTCGCAAGCAGGGCTATACACGGTTCGTAGAGCCTTGCGCCGGAGCCTTCGCCATGTCCCACATCGCTGTGCAGAGCGGCTACAAGCCCAGCGAGATCGAGTCGAGCGATGTGGCTATGTTCACGTCCATCATGGGCTACGCCATCACTGGTCAGTCGCTGGAGGAGTTGGAGATACGGGCTGATGGGTTCACGAATGAGGAGCTGTTGGACCCGGCAATCGCCCTGTACGCATGGCTCTACCTGAAGACTGTCAAGAACGCCGGGAAGGAATACTTCTACGGCATCATGCGGGATTTGGAGTTCCGCAAAGAGGAGCACATCAATGGCATCCGGGAACAGCTCGAAAGGGCGAAGCAGTCCTTGCATGGGATGAGCTACCGGGCGCTGGATATGTGGAAGCACCTCGAAGAATGTTATGATGACCCGCACTGTCTGGTAATCGCTAACCCGCCGACATACGCTGCTGGCTTCGAGAAGTGGTATGACACCGGCGGCAGGGTCACATGGAAGGAACCGGAGTACGGCATCTTCGACCCGGCAACTGGTTTGCATGATCTGTACGAGAAGATGAACGACGCCAAGTGCCTGCTGGTCTGCTATGAGGAGAACGCTCCCGGCTTGACCGCTGGAACACCCATCTTTGCCCGGTATGGCGTCCGGGACGGTGTGAACGTGTACCTGACATCGAACCGTCCTGATGAAGCGACTGCCCTTGCCAACGGCAAGATGGTCACAAGACCAAACGAGGGAAAGCTGGAACCGCTGGATTGCAGCATCCTTCCGAGGGACTATGAAATCACCCGTAAGTCCCGCATCCAAGTGACGCAGATTGAGCGTACCGCAGCCCAATATTACCGGAAGCTGTGGACGCATAACTTCGTCGGCTCGTCCGCCCCCATCAACCTTGCGCTGCTCATAGACGGCAAGCTGGCTGGGGTCTTCGGGCTGGATAAGTCAGCGCTTACGATGGGCGCCTTCGGAACGCAGGTATCCGATGCTGTGTTCCTGATGTACGGCATGACCGTACCGCACAAGACCTACCGGCTGGGGCGGCTGCTGACCATGCTGGCGCAGAACAAGCCCCTGATTATGAGCATCTGCACTGACCTTGAACGGGAGAAGGCGAAGACCCTGAAGACCGTGCAGATGACAAAGTACCCCGAAGCAAAGGAAATGCGGGGGCTCATGGAGCTGACAAAGAAAGTCCCCGATAAGAAGATGGGGTTCCGGCTCACATACGAGTCCCCCTTGAAGGATAGAAACGCTAAGCAGGCGTTGAATGAATGGTTAGGAGGCGAAGAAAGATGGCGGAGACAGAGAGAGAAAACCAAGTCGCAGCAGCAGTGACCTACGAAACCGTGGCTGACATGGGTCACGGTCTCGTCATCGCAAAGGTAAAACTGACCGATTTCCGTGAGCAGGACATCAATGCTCGCATTATGAAGACTGAGATGCAGAAGCAGCTCACCGACAACATCAAGAAGCGTGGACAGCTCGAAAGCCTTCCGTTCTGCGCTCTCATCGACGGGAAGATAGAAATCATCTCCGGTCATCACCGTATCCGTTCTGCGAAGGACAGCATGGTGCTGACGGAGATTTTCGTTATCCTCGATACCACCGGGCTGCGCCGGTCTCAGGTCGCAGCGAAGCAGCTCGCTCACAACGCTATCTCCGGGTTTGACGACCAGTCCACCCTGAAGGAGATTGCCAAGATGATCGACGACGTGGACGATATGCTGGAAAGCTACATCGGCAAGGACATCATCGGTGAGCCTATGGCGGAGCTGGAAAAACTGCTTTCCCCGAAAGTGGAGTTCGATTGGAAGAACATAACCTTTACCTTCCTGCCGCACCAATTAAGGGATTTAGAGCAGCTTCAGAAGGTTCTGGGGCAGCTTAACCCTGATTTCCTCGGCGTGGCTGACATCGAGCAACACGAGGAGTTCATCGAGACCATCACGAAGTACCAGCAGTTCGCCAACGTCAAGAATACCGGCGCTGCCATCCATGCGATGATTAAGGCGACCGAGAACCTGTTTGATGAGCTTCACTTCGACGAGAGTCAGGAGTGGATACAGCTTCCGAACATCTTCGGGTCCCCTGCAATCCCAAAAGAAGCGGCGGACATCATCAATGAGGCACTCGACAAGATGGTGAAGGAGGGGCAGGTCGGAGCCAAGAACAAGTGGCAGGCTCTCGAATACTGGGCTGCGGACTACCTCGCAGGGAAGTAGGTGATGGACGATGCCTACGCCCCTGAAATACAATCAGAAGTACCACGACGATTGGGCGTGGTCGCTGGCTATCAAGGGTGCCACTGACCAAGAAATCGCAGAAGCCTTCCATGTCTCCCGACGGACCATCATCCGGTGGCGGGAGTCGTATCCGTCCTTCAACGAAGCCTGTGAGCACGGCAAGGAAATTGCCGATGCGAAGGTGAAGCGCTCCCTGTTTGAACGTGCCACCGGCTTCGAGTATCAGGAAAAGGAAAGCGCCATCGACGTTGACCCCAAGACCGGCGAACAGAAGCCCGTCCGGGTCAGGACATTCACCAAAAAGGCTGTGCCTGACACGATGGCTATCATGTACTGGCTCAACAACCGGAGCAAAGGAGAGTTCTCGCAGCAGCAAAAGATCACGCTCGATGGAGCGGTTCAGACCTCGCCGTATGAGAACCTGACCGAAGAAGAGCTCCGGCGTCTTGCCCGAATGGACGAAGGGCTCGATGGCGAGGAGTAACACCCCTTCGCCAGCGCAACGCAGGTCCGTAGCATCTGGAGCTCGTTATGAGTTGGCGAAGCGGTACTACGCTGATTACGTCCAGCTCGTTCATGCGGGTAGGTGGAAAAGAGCCAGACACCTCGACCTCGTGTGTCGAGAGCTGGAAAACATCATGTCCGGGAAGACCAAGCGGCTGATGATATTCATGCCGCCCCGTCATGGTAAGTCCATGACTGTGACAGAGACCTTCCCGTCATTCTATCTCGGAAAGAACCCAAACAAGCGGGTCATCGAGATCAGTTACAGCGGCGACCTCGCCCAGCAGTTCGGTAAGCGGAACCGTGACAAGGTTGAGGAGTATGGACCGCTGCTTTTTGGACATAGCATCTCTCAGGTTCAGGCGACGAAGACGAACTGGAACCTCGACAACGGAACAGGCGGCATGATTTCGGTCGGTATCGGCGGCTCCATCACGGGCTACGGTGCTGACCTTCTGATTGTCGATGACCCTATCAAGAACAGAGCCGAAGCCGAGTCCTCGACCTACCGTGACAAGCTGTGGGATGAGTACCAGTCCACCGTCAGCACCCGACTTCACGCAGGCGGCGCTGTCATCATCATCCTGACACGCTGGCACGAGGATGACCTCGCTGCACGGCTCCTGAACCCTGAATATGGAAAAGTCGAAGACTGGAAAATCCTCTCCCTGCCTGCAATCTGCGAAGACCCTGAGCACGACCTGATAGGCAGAAACCTCGGTGAAGCTCTGTGGCCTGCTGGTGGATACGATGAAGCATGGGCAGCGCAGCAGAAAGAGACCGTCGGCACCTATGCGTGGTCGTCCCTGTATATGCAGACCCCGACGCCGAGTGCAGGCGGTATGTTCAAGAGAGAATGGTGGAAGCGATGGACAGCGATGCCGTCGGGTCTCACCGATTTCATCCAGTCGTGGGACTGCACTTTCAAAGACAAAGACACCTCTGACTTCGTTGTGGGTCAGGTATGGGCGAGAAAGGGACCGAACCGTTACCTGCTCGACCAAGTGCGGGGGCGGATGAGTTTTACAGAAACCCTCGACGCTATGCGAGGTCTATCGGCTAAGTGGCCACAAACAACACGGAAGCTGGTAGAAGACAAAGCCAACGGCACGGCGGTCATCGAAGTGCTGCGGAAAGAAATCAGCGGCATCATCCCGGTCGAACCGTTTGGCGGAAAGATTGTGCGAGCACACGCAACGACGGCTGTTGCGGAAGCGGGGAATGTTTACATCCCGGCAGCGAACATAGCACCGTGGGTCCACGACTTTGTGGAGGAGATGGCTGCTTTCCCAAGCGGCGCCCACGATGACCAAGTGGACTGCTACTCGCAGGCAAATGCGTACTACAACGACAACACGTTTGACATCAGTGCTCTGATTTCCTGATGAAAGGAGGGAACCGATATGCTGATTACGTTCACGGTCAAGGGACAGAAAATCACTCACGACCTGAAAGATACACTGGTAGCGAATAGCTCCGGTATCGTTCAGGCTATTTTTGCGCTTGATGAGAGCTGGACTGGCTACGATGTCGTCGCCGTGTTCAAGAACAGTGCCTGTCAGAAGGGGAAGCCGGTCAGGATTGAGAATGGCGCAGCCTTTGACATCCCGCCTGAAACCCTGAAGCCCGGTAAGCTCTATGTCTCTGCTGTCGGATTTGCCGAGAGCACGGTCAAGAAGACCACGCTCGGCTGGGACATCCAGCAGGCAATCACCGTAGCGAAGTCCGGCGCAGGCGGCGACTGCGATCTGCTCCGTGAGTGGGCGCAGGGCGCTATCCCGGATGAGCGGGTAGCCACCGACGAAGAAGTCGGCGGAATGCTCGATGATGTGTTCGGGAAGCAGGTGCAGCCGAACCCCGGAGGGGACGACGGCGATAAGGTCGTTGACGAAGATGACATCGCAACCGATGAGGAAGTCAACGATATGCTGGACAATGTGTTCAGCAACACTCCCCAGCAGCCCTGAAAAGGGCTTTTCTGTTGTCATAGTAGTAGGTAGCCTGCTATGAAATATTCGCAAGGAGGTATGTAAATGCCTGTATCCGCAGACAAGCTCGTAACGCTCGCTCAGTTACGAACGCAGTCGGAACGAGTGAAGGCTGAGCTGGCAAAGTACCAGCTTTCCTCTGAACTCGGTTCGCTTGCCAAAAAGAGCGAAATCTCGGAAGCGGAACTGTCTCAGACCCTGAAGGCTCTCATTGAGGGCAAGATGGACGCCAGCGACAGCATGACGGCGACGGCTATCAACGAAGCCATCGCTAACGCCATCGCCAACGCTGCTCACGCCCGTTTTGAGAAGGTCGATGCAGTCCCTGCCGCTGAAACGGCGCAGGAGAACGTCATGTATCTGGTGAAGAACGCCGACACCGGGTACTACGACATCTATGCGCTGGTCTCCGGCGCAGTGGAAAGACTTGACGACACCACCGTTGACCTGTCCAACTACGCCACCCTCGACGATCTGAACTCCGTCGGCTCCGGCTCCGTGTATGAAGGCACCAAGACTGACCTGACTGCCACTGACAGCTCGGTCATCGAGGCGTTCTTCACCGGCGAAGCCAAGCCCACCCCCAAGAAGGGAGACGTGTTCATCGTCAACACCGTGGTCGATGAGACCACCTATGAGCAGTCCGCTTATTCCTACGATGGTGAGAAGTGGGTCGCCATGACCGGTAGCGTCGATGCCGATAAGGTCATCGTCCGTGACAACATCACGCTGGCTGGCAGCTACACGCAGGTCGGCAATCTTACGAAGGACCAGAACGGCACGGCGACCTTCCAGACGAAGGGCAAGTCCGTCGCAGACATCCTGACTGAGATTTTCAGCAAGCGTCTTCAGCCCACCATCACGGCGCAGCCCTCCGTCACTGGCTTTGCTCTGAACGGAGCGAAGGCTGTCGAAGCTGGTACTCAGGTCGCTGCTGCGTCTTATGGCACTGCTGAACTGAACCCCGGTTCCTACAAGTACGGTCCTGACACCGCAGTTGTAGCTTCCGGCTGGAAGGTTGAGCGCATCACCGACAAGGCGACGACCGAGGTCGCAAATGCTGAGACCGCTTCTCTGGCTGCTGGCTCCGACAACAACGGCGGCGCTGGTTTCGTCATCGGTGATGCTGGCGGTGACGCTGTGGCAAGCCTGAAGTACAAGGTCACTGCGACGCACGGCGCAGGTGTTACCGCAAAGGACAACCTCGGCTCCGACTCCAACCCCGCTGTGGCTATCGCAGCAGGCACGAAGTCGAAGGAGACCGCTGCGTACACGCCGTTCCGAAATTACTTCTACGGTGCCACCGCCGAGAAGCCCACGCTGAACAGCGACTACATCCGCAGTCTGACTAAGAGCGGCAAGGCGTATGCCGCTGGCAGTCTCAAAATCAACGTTGCCGCTGGCACCCAGCGGGTCGTCATCGCCTGCATCGCTACCAAGACCGGCGTGACGAAGGTCAAGAACGAAACGGCTCTCGGCGCAGATGTCACTGACACCTTCGTCAAGTCTGTCGTTCCTGTTGAGGGTGCGAACGGCTACGATGCCGTGAACTACAACGTCTGGACGTATGAGCCTGCGAAGCCGTACGAGAATGACGCTGAGCTCACGGTAACTCTGGGTTAAGGAGGGAAGACGACAATGGCTGTGAACAATACCACGGGTAGCTACTCCAAGATGGAGTTCCCGAAGGCTATCCAGAGGCAGGACGCCTTCTCTCTCGACCCCACAGAGGTTTGGGCTTCCCTCGCTGAAGCTCAGACTTATGCACAGTCTGACCCGACTGCCTATGTCGGTCAGAAGCTCGCCGTAGTCACTGATGGCGTAGCGAAGCAGTATCAGATCAAGAACGCTGCTGGCGACCTCGAAGAACTGGGCGCTGGTGGCGGCACTTCCTATGATGTGGCAACCGACGAGGAGGTCAGTTCCATGCTTGACGAAGTGTTCCCCGCAGAAGAACAGACGACTTAATTTGAGGAGGAAATAAGACAATGGCATACGATGTGAATAAACTGGCTCAGCTCGCCCACCTGAAACAGCTCGCCCAGAAGGTCAAGCAGGAGTGCGCTTCTCAGACCTCTGTCACCGAACTGACCACCCGTGTCAAGAACTTGGAGGATGTCGGCGCTCAGGCGAACGTCATCGAGAAGGTCAAGGTCAATGGCGCTGAGCAGACCGTCACCGACAAGGCTGTGGACATCACCGTCCCCACTAAGGTCTCCGACCTGAGCAACGACTCCAAGTTCCAGACCGATGCCGAGGTAGCCGCCGCTATCGCTGCTGCCGACCACATGAAGCGCAAGATCGTCAACTCCACCGCTGACATCGACCTGACCGCTGGGGACGCTTCCCAGTACATCTACATGGTGAAGAAGTCCAGCACCAAGACCGGTGACAAGTACGACGAGTACATGGTGTTGGACGGTGCGCTGGAGAAGGTCGGTGACTGGGAGGTTGACCTGAGCAACTATGTCCAGAAGGACGGCGATAAGGTCCTGTCCACCAACGACTTCACCAACGAGCTGCTGGAGAAGCTGAATGGCATTGAGGCTGGTGCCAATAAGTACACTCATGCTGTTCACGACGCTCACGCCTCTGGCTTCTACAAGGTCACTGTTGACGCCGAGGGTCACGTCACTGCTGTTGCGGCTGTGGAGAAGACGGACATCACCGCTCTGGGTATCCCCGGCGAGAACACCCAGTACGTCGTTGCGACTGCTGAGTCCGACGGTCTGATGTCTAAGGAGGACAAGGCTAAGCTGGACGGCTTCGTCACCGCCACCGAAGCTGAAGTCACCGAGATGCTGAACGAGGTCTTTGCTGCTAAGTAATCAGCCTGCGTAAATGAGGGGACGACCGCAAGGTCGCCCACTCGCTCTATCGAAAGGAGAAGCGAACATGAGCGATAAACTCAACACGCTCGAAGGGCTTAGGCTCGCTTCACTGAAAGCGAAGGGGTACACGGCAGAGCAGATCGCCGCCCTTGCGGAAACCTTGCAGGGCATCATCGAAGACATCAACACGTCGCTCGCTGCTTGTGAAGCCCATGTGGAGTCGGCTCACGCACCTGCTGATGCAGAGCCGAATGTCATCGTCAGCATCCAGCGGAACGGCAAGGCTGTTGCGCCGAAGGATAAGGTGGTCAACATCCTCGTGCCTGTGAAGCTCTCCGAGCTGACGCAGGACATGGGCTATGCAACCGCAACCGAGCTGGCTCAGGCTATCGCAAACTCCGGGCATCTCAGCGTGGCAGTCGTTGATACGCTCCCTGCTGTGGCGGAAGCGGATGCGAACACACTCTACTTTCTGCGGAAGACGAGCGGCGGCGAGACCGGCAATATGTACGACGAGTACAAGCTGGTCAACGGTGCCTTCGAGCTCATCGGTGGCGGGAAGGTAGACCTTGACCCCTATGCCACCACGGAGAGCGTGGAGAAGGCGTCTGCGGCTCTGATTACCAGCATCTTCAACACGCTCGAAGCGAGCGACGAGAAGTATGTTGGGACCGGGAACCTGAGTACATTCTGGGGTCTCGTGAAGCCGCTCATCACCGCCAACACGCAGAGCGCCGCAGACCTCGCTGCGAGAGTCGAGCTACTGGAGCTCATCCTGAAGGCTGATGTTACTGGCAACCCGTTCTACGTCACCTTCGGTACGCTGGATGGCGTCAGCGCCGTCGGCGTTTGGAACGCACACGACGCTCGCATCGAGTTCTGACAGGAAGGAGTGATGTCCCATGCGTGTACCGCAGAATGAGCTCGAACGGCGAAAGCTGAACGAACGGGGTCGTCAAATCCTCCAGCGGCAAGCAGGGAAGGCTGTGCGCCCGTACCGGGAGGACGGCTATGTCAACCTGATGAACAAGTATGGGACCTCGCAGGATAACTCGGAGTCGTACAGCTTCGACCGTGAACCGGTCATCCCGGATATGCAGCTCACCAGCTTGTACGAGGGCAACGGTCTGTTCTCTAAGATTATCGACACCCCGGCTGAAGAAGCCTTGAAGCACGGCTTTGACCTGAACCTGAAGAATGACGACCTCGACGCTTTCGTTGAGGGCGCACTTGATGACCTCGAATGGGAGGAAAAAGCGGCAACCGCCATTAAGTGGGCTCGACTCTATGGCGGCGCCGTCATCGTTATGCTGATTGACGACGGTCGTGGGCTGGAGGAGCCGGTGGACTGGGAAAATGTGCGAAGCATCGACGAGCTGAGAGTCTACGAGAGAGCTATCGTGCAGCCCGACTACACCAGCCTGTATATGCAGGACTTCGGTGTGAGAGGGAAACCGAATAGGGCGTCCAAGTTCGGACAGCCTGAGTTCTATTACGTCTCCAGCATCTATGGCTCGTTCACCGTCCACGAAAGTCGCTGCCTCGTCTTCAGAAACGGCGTCCTGCCTGAGCAGATTTCCAACAGCACCTACCAGTATTGGGGGATGCCTGAATATGTCCGTATCAGACGGGCGCTGAGAGAGACCACCACAGCTCATAGCGACGCCGTGAAGCTACTCGAACGCAGCGTGCAGGCGGTTTACTCGATGAAGAACCTCGCTGCTCTCCTGACCACGGATGAAGGCGAGAACCAAGTCCTGAAACGCTTGCAGGTCATCGACCAAGCCCGGAGCTTCCTGAACAGTATCGCCATCGACTCGGAAGGCGAGAACTACGACTTCAAGACCACGCAGTTCGCAGGTGTGAGCGATGTCATCGACTCCACCTGCAATATGCTGTCTGCCCTGACGAACATCCCGCAGACCATCTTGTTCGGACGGTCCCCGGCTGGAATGAACGCCACCGGCGACTCTGACCTCGAAAATTACTACAACTTCGTGGAGCGCATACAGAAACTCATGCTGAAGCGCAACCTGAGAGATCTGTTGGACGTGATTTTCCGGGCTGGCGTGGCATCGAAAGAGGTCGATGAAATCCCGGACTACAAGCTGACCTTCAACCCGCTGTGGAGCCTGAGCGATACCGAGCAGGCGACCGTAGACCAGACCAGAGCAGCAACGGCTCAGGTCAAGGCTCAGACAGCTCAGATTTACGTCGATATGCAAGCCCTCGACCCGTCGGAGGTTCGGCGCTCCCTTGCGTCGGATGAAGACTTTAACGTCGAGGACATCATCACAGAAGATGACGACGACCCGTTTGCGGCTCTACTCGGAGCGGAGAGTACCGGAGCGGTGAATGAGCTGGAAGCTCAGGTCAAGAACATCGAGGAGCAGCAGACCCCCGGCGGCACCGAGCAGACTGGCTCCGGCGCACCGGCTCAACCCTTCGGACTGGATGGCGATACCGATACCGGCGTCGGCGTCCTCGTCGTCAAGGACGATAAGATACTCTGCGGAACGAGAGTCAAACAGAGAACGCTCTGCGGACCCGGCGGTCACATCGAAGATGGTGAGACCCCAGAGGAAGCTGCGGTCAGGGAAACGCAGGAGGAGTTCGGCATCACCCCGAAAGGGCTCACGCCGGTCGCCTTTCTGAAAGACCTGTCTGCTCCGTACTGCCCGTCGCACGTCTTCGTCTGTACGGACTATGACGGCAGCATCGCCTGTGATGGGGTCGAAATGACTCGACCGGGGTTCATCTCGGTTGACAAAGTGGAGGAGCTGCTGGAGCAAAACCCGGACCACCTGTTCGTGCCGTTTGCAGAGGGCGTAAAAGCCCTGCTCGAAGCCCTGAATGGGGAATGAGCGCAAACCCCGCTAAACGAGCCTACAAGCGAATTTCAGAAATACCCTACAATCTCTACTCGTCAGCGCCTACGGACAAATCCAGAGGCGCTCAGACGATAACAGAGGGCGTCCAGCCCTCAATCCCAAAGCAGCGGTGCATCCGCTGCTTTTTCAATGCTATCTAAAAGGAGATGGTGGCTTGGAAAAACGACGTTCTGAAGTCGAGTACATCAAGGTCCACATCGACTTTAGGAATGGCAAAACGGTCTGTCTCTGCAAGGCGTCCAACAAGCGCTGCGGGAAGCCATGCCCGACGGATGTCGTCGAGCGTGATAAGTACCGTGGCTGGGAGGACACCTTCAGGGTAGATAAGTTCGGCAAGAGCCGGTAAAGGAGGAGGTGACAGCCAGTGAACGACATCGCCCACAAACTTATGGTTCAGGATATGCTCTCAGCGAAATTCGGAAGCCACCAGCGGCTTTTGTGCAAGACCTCAACACAATTCCCCACCCAAGCGGAACGGGAGTACCAGAGGGCTACAAACGCCTATATCCGCTGCCTCAACGAACTGCTGAAAAAGTATCTGCCTGAAATCCGTGATGCTGCTCGGATAGAGCGAGAAGCGAACAGTCGCCACGATGACACGTCTGACCTGCTGGCAAAGCTGGAAAGCATCTTCGACAAAATGGCTGTCGAGCTCGAACGCAAGACCTCCAGCTTCGGTCTTTACGACAAGATTGAGGCGATGGCTCACCTCACGAGAAAGCTGAGTATCAGAGAGTGGAAACGGGCAGTCAAAGCCACGCTCGGAATTGACCTGATGGACGACTACTACACCGGCGAAATCTACCGGGAACTGATGAAGAAATGGGTTGACGAGAATGTTGACCTCATCAAGACCATCCCGAAAGACAGTCTCGGCAAGATGAAGGAAATCGTCATGGAAGGCTACAAGAAAGGCGAGACCACGACCTCCATCGTGAAGAAGATGCAGAGGGCGTACGGAATGGACCGACGCCACGCCCAGCTTCTCGCTCGTGACCAGATTGCCAAGCTGAACGGACAGATAACCCAGCGCCAGCAGCAAGACGCAGGCATCGAGGAGTATATCTGGTCCACGTCCGGCGACAGTCGGGTCCGGGAAGGTCACGCTCGGCTGAATGGGAAGCGCTTCCGGTGGGATGACCCGCCGGTGGTAGACCCGAAGACCGGACGGAGGTGTCATCCCGGCGAGGACTACCAGTGCAGATGCGTTGCGCTGGCGGTTTTCGATAAGGACACCATAGACCTGCCCGTCGCAGGAAGGGGTGGTACTGCATGAAGAAAATCCTCATGTAAGACCAGCCGGAACCGGCTGAAAGGAGTGACACCGAAATGAACGCACCGGCACAGAAGAAGGTGCAGCGGCTCGATAGCATTACGCTGGACCAGACGTACTTCACTGAGGAAGGTTATCTGATTGACCACCCCATCGTTACGTCGGTCGGTATCTTCGAGTACCGCAACCCGGACGGCAGCATCCGCAGGGAGCTGAGATTGCCGGAAGATGTTTTCGCAACGGAAAGCCTTGCGTCCTACGAGGGAAAGCCCATCATCATCACGCATGATGCCGGGTATGTAGACAAGGACAATGTGGAGCAGGAGATCGTCGGCACCATCCTGAGCAAAGGTTATCAGGATGGCAACGATGTTCGCTGCAAAATCATCATCCACGACACGAACGCCATCAAGAACATCGGTCTAAGAGAGCTGTCGCTCGGATACAACCTTACGACCGAGGAGACTGCTGGTGTTTGGAACGGTCAGCCCTATGACGCTATCCAGCGGAACATCGAAATCAATCATCTCGCCCTCGTCGATAAGGCGAGGGCTGGTGAACAGGCACGGCTCAATATCGACAGCCGTGACCCCGATACTTTGAAAGGAGTTAAATCCACTATGCCTAAGACCAAACGAAATGATGGAGACGGCGGTCTGAGCTCCGCCGTCGAAGCGTTCCAGAAGCGCCGTGAGGAGCGGATGAACGCTGGCGCCACCGACGAGGGCGATAGCCCCGTTGCAGAGGTTGCCGAGCAGGTCGCTCAGGCTGCTGCCATCGAAGCTGCTGCCGAAGCTGCCGAGGAGAACGGTGCTGCCGCCGATGAGGGCGATACCGACGCCGTTCAGACCGTCAAGGACCGTCGTGACCGCAGAGATGCGGCTGGCGACCCCGAAGACGTTGCTGGTGCGATGGAGGTCATCGCTCAGCAGGATGAGGACATCGACACTCTGCTGGGTGTTATCGACGTTCTTCAGGCTGCTGGTGCTGAGTCCGCTGCCGACAGCGACGACGAGGAGAACACCGATGGTGACGACGAGAACTGCGACGAGGATGAGGAGAACAAGGACGAGGACGACGCCCCTGCCAAGCAGGACCGCAAGGACTCTGCTGACACCGACTTCCGTGAGCTGCTCCGTGTCGTCCGCATCGGCGACCGTCTGAATATGGACGGTCTGGAGTCCATGACCGTCAAGGGTGCTAAGAAGGCTGTGCTGAAGAAGCTGAAGCCTTCCCTGCGTCTCGATGGCAAGAGCTCCGCCTACGTCAGCGCCGCCTTCGACATGGCGGTTTCCGACATGAAGGCTCGCAAGGACACCAACTACCAGCGTGGTCAGATGATGCGTAAGGACAGCAAGCCTGCTGCCAAGTCCGTCGGCTCCGCTGCTGACGCTCGTCAGCGCATGATCGACCGCAGAATGAAGAAGGAGGAGAAGTAATATGGCAGTTCAGACCAGCTACGGCTATGCCACCCCGAAGGGCATCCCCGGTGGCATCTACGACCTGTATCACTATCCCGTTGACTCCCGCTTCAATGAGGAGGACAGCGGCAAGCTGCGCTTCGGCGTCGGCGTCGTGAAGGGCAGCATCCCCGGCAGCAACGTGGTGCTTCCCACCAGTGCCAGCACCGCTGCTGACTTCGAGGGCGTCACCGTGAACGGCTTCAATCAGCAGCACGACCTCGAAGGCAAGGTCTCCATCAACAAGAACCAGAACATCGGCGTTATGCGCCACGGTCGCATTTGGGTCCGTCTGGCAGCAAGCCAGACCCCTGCCTACGGTGACGCCCTGCATCTCATCGTCTCCGGCGACGACGCAGGCTGCTTCGCCACCGAGGGCGGCGTTGAGATTGCCGGTCGCTTTATCGGCGGCGAGAGCAACGGTTGCGCTCCTGTGGAGCTGTACGGCATCGACACCGCTGCTGCTACCACCGAAAGCGGAGAGGATAACCCCTCCCACGGCGGCTAATCAAGGAAGGAGGATAAGAACCTATGGCTAATCAGAAATCCATGAGATACGACCAGAACGACTACGATGCGCTGCTTGCCAGCAACATCCCTGCGTCTCTGGCGTCTACCCCCGGTATGCACTTCGACAGTGCTGAGGACGCTTCCGTGTTCTTTGCTCGTGAACTCGACTTCGTTAAGGCTCAGTCCTACGATGTCGAGTATCCTGAGTTTACGGCGCTGAAGCTGTTCCCGATGTCCAGCGAGGTTGACCCCGGCGCTGAGACCATCACCTATTACAGCTACGACAAGGTGGGTCTGGCGAAGATTATCTCCAACTACGCCACCGACCTGCCTCGTGCGGATGTGAAGGGCAAGCCCACCACCGCCATCATCAAGTCCATCGGCGATAGCTTCGGCTATTCCATTCAGGAGATGAGAGCGTCTCGTATGGCTGGCAAGTCTCTCGATACCCGCAAGGCGGAAGCCGCTCGGTATCAGATCGACTACCTGAACAACAAGATCGCTTGGAACGGCGATGCGGAGACCGGTCTGCGTGGCGTCCTGTCCACCGACAACGACATCCCGCTGTATGCTCTCGCCAACGGCGCTTCCGGCAAGACTACTTGGGCGTCCAAGACCGCCGACGAAATCATCGCCGACGTGTCTGGTATGCTGAAGCAGATGGCTCGCACCACCAAGAAGGTCGAGAAGCCCGACACGCTGGCGCTGCCTGCCGAAGCCTATCTGGAGCTCCAGAGCAAGCGCATCGACGGCACCGCCTCCAATGTGCTGAGCTACATTCAGGCGAACCTGCCTGACATCAAGGAGATCGTGTCCTGCCCGGAGCTCGACCCCGACAGCACCGACACCAACCCCTATGCGAAGGACAGCAACGGTCAGGGCGTGGCGCTTCTGTTCAAGAACGACGCTCGCAAGCTGACCATCGAGAACCCGCTGCCCTTCACCCAGTACCCTGTGCAGACTCAGGGTCTGGAGATGGTCGTCCCTTGCGAGGCTCGCACCGCTGGCGCCATCATCTACTACCCGATGTCCCTGCTGATTGCAGTCGGCATCTGCTGAGACTTCCAACCTGAAGGGGCTCCCACTCGCCGGGAGCCCCTATCACTTTAACCGAAAGGGGTTTGACCTATGAAACTGAAGAACATCGGAAGCAAGATCGTGAATGTTGGCGATGTCACCATTCTCCCCGGCGATACCAGCGAGGTCAAGGATGCCTACGCCAACAACGCCGCCATCGACTGCTTGGTGGAGATGGGTAATCTGAGCATCGTCAAAGAGAAGACCACCACGCCGAAGCCCCCTCGCAAGCCTGTGAATGAGAAGCCTGCCGAGGAGCCCAAGACCGGCGGTGAGCAGCAGCCGGAGCCTGAGAAGGAGCCGGAAACCAAGAAGGAGTAAGCCATGTACGAGAAAGCCGTCAAGATTTTCCGCCTGATGGCTACCGAGTTCGCTGACCTGAACGCCGAGACCGTAGAGTCGTGGATGGAGCTGACCGAGCCCATCATCAGCTGCAAGGTCTTCGGGAAACTGTATGACCAAGCGCTGGCACTGCTGACCGCACACCGCCTGAAGATGGCTGGATACGGCGACAGCTCGTATGGCACGGTCGGCGACACGCTGCGTATCGGAAGCTACTCCGAGGGCGAGACCTCCATCGGCTTCACCGTCAATCAGGGTACGAACCTGATGGTGGATGCTGAGCTGGCTCTGACCCCCTATGGTCTGGAGTACCTGTCTCTCCGCAGACTGGTGGTCATTTCCGTTCGGTCGGCAGGTGAAGCCTGATGGCTGGATACGACAGACTGACCCCTGAAGGGAAGAAGTTCTACGACGAGCTGAAGAAGCTGAAGCAGCAGGAGGTCTTCATCGGCTACCAGTCCGGTGAGGTCACGGATGACCGGGGTGTGGACATGGCACAGATTGCGATGTTCAACGAGCTCGGCACATCCAGCTCTCCGGCACGACCGTTTCTCCGGCAGAGCGTCGATGACAACCGGGACAAAATCGACCAGATGTGTGAAGCACAGGCGAGAGAGCTGACCAAAGGTGGAACCGCAGAGCGATGCCTGAAGCAGCTCGGTGTCTTCGGGAAGTCGTTGGTGCAGGAGAAAATCGAGAACGGCAGCTTCGAGCCAAACGCCCCGTCTACCATCAGGAAGAAGAAGTCTGATAAGCCGCTGATCGACACCGGCAAGATGAGACAATCCGTAAACTTTGTAATCCGCAAGAAGGGAGGATGAGAGCATGGGACTCGGTATTTTCCGCCGCAGCTTCGTGGTGCGGCGCTTCGACACCGATGAGGTGGTCGAAGGCTATTCCGTCGCAAGGTACACCGATGTCACGGCATCCCTGAACGTCCAGCCGCTCAACGCCGATGAGCTTCAGGCTCTCCCGGAAGGCGAGCGCAGGGTGAAGCGGATGAAGGCGTTCGGAGACCTCGTGTTCACACCGGCAGACCAGTCCAGCGGACGCCGTGGAGACTGGCTGTTTTATCAAGGACCGATGGACCCGGACGGTCACTGGTACGAGTGCGTGTCGTCTCTCGGATGGGACCACACGATGCTGCATCACTGCCGCAGCGAGTTCGTGCAGGTGTCCGCTACGGAAGCCAAGAGGTTTCCCGGACCCGATGTGAGCGCAGATGGGGAGGAGGGAAGCTGCTGTGACTGTTGCTGAACTGAAACGGCTGCTGAAGGAGCTGACCGAACTCTACTTCACCGGCGCCACCGTGACCTACACGAAGCAGAGCTTCGCCGTCAAGCCGACCAAGCCGCTCGTGACCATCACGCTCGGCTCTGTTGACCGCCCGCTGAACCCGCCGATGAAGGTCATCGACGGGCGACCTGTTGCGTTCTACCCGGCTACGATGCCCGTTCAGATCGACCTGTTCACGCAGGGACGGCAGAAGGAAATTGGACCGGGGTACACGCCTATCGTGGAGGACACGGCGGAGGACGATATGCTGGGCTTTGCCAGCTTCCTGAACTCCGAGTACATCATCCAGTGGTGCCACCGGCATGACCTTGCTTTGGTGGTGCCGCCCACGGTGCAGAACCTGACCGGGCTCATCAACGATACGAACTACGAGTTCCGGTCCATGCTGGAAATCTCCGCACGGTTCACAATGACCGCCATCGGCTACACCGGAACCCTGTCTCCCGACAGCGTGAAGCACATCACCATCGGACCGGACGGAACGCCGGAGGAGGTCAGCGGCGGCGACATTCAGGCGGATGATGTCACCAGACTTGACCCGACTATCGAACCGACGCCCAGCGGCGGCGGCAACGAAGAAATGGCGTCCGAGGAGGGCGGCTATTTCACCAATGTCGAAATCAACGACAAACCCGTAATGAAGGAGGAAACATAGCTATGAGCAACCTCGAAAGGATTTGCACGGTTGACATTTCGCTGGACTCTCCCATCTCCAACGAAGCCAGCTTTGACAACATCCTCATCATCGGTCCGGCTCCTGCCACTCCGAACCCGGAAGCTGAAGTACCCGCCGTCGGCGTGTATAACAGCCTGAGCGAAGTGACTGAGCTGGGCTTTGTCGCAACCGGCGCTGCTGCTGACCCTGTTGGCGTAGCTGCCCGTGTTGCGTTTTCTCAGACCCCCAGACCTCACGAGGTCTACATCGCCATCATCGGCGAGACCGAAACCGAGGATGGCGAGACTGAAGCGCAGAAGGCGGTCGATGTCCTCGACAACGCCCTCGGCATGAACGGCTGGTACTGCATCTGCCCGGTCGGTATCAGCGACGATGAGGTGAAGGAGGTCATTCAGTGGACGGAGACGCAGAACAAAATCTGCGGCTACATCGACCGTGACCCCGACAGCCCCATCGCAGAGTCGGGACTGTACCTGCGGAGCTACCCCGTCTACCCGAAGGTGACGGAAGACCAGCTCGAAAACGACATCCCCGCCGAGAATAAGTACGGTAGCCACATCGCTCAGGCGGTCAAGGCTATGAACTACCATTCCGGCGGCGAGACGTGGGCGCTGATGCCGGTAGCGACGGTCACTCCGTCCAAACTGAGCAGCACCTTCATCAAGAAGCTGGAGAAGGCAAACTTCAACTTCGTCCTGACTGTGGCGTCCAAGAACATCACGCAGGGCGGCAAGACCAATGGCGGTGAGTGGATTGATGTCATCCGCTTCCGTGACTGGCTCCAGAACGATATGCAGGTCCGCATCGTGAACCTGCTGATCGTCAACCCGAAAATCCCGTACACCGATGCCGGTATCGGTCTGGTGGAAAACCAGATGCTCGCTTCCCTGAAGGATGGGCAGAAGTACGGCGGTGTCGCTCCCACCGAGTACGACGCCGACGGCAACGAGAACCCCGGCTATGTCACGTCTGTCCCGCTGGCGTCCGAAATCAGCAGCACTCAGAAGGCATCCCGCACTCTGACCGACTGCAAGTTCTCCGCTCGGCTGGCAGGCGCCATCCACGTTGTCGAGGTCAAGGGTTGCCTGACCTACGAGAACCTGTAAGGAGGGATAGACAATGGCAGGAAAAGTCAAGACCTATAACCCGAAGGAAGTCGTCATCGCCTGCGGCTCTCACATCGTCACCGGCATCGCCGATGACAGCTTCGTTACCATCGAGGCGAACGGCGACGGCATCACCAAGAAGGTAGGCTGTGACGGTGAAATCGGTCGTGCGGTTTCGCCGGACAACACCTACAAGGTGAAGATCAGCCTGCTCCAGATGAGCGACAGCAACGCCTACTTCTCCCGCATGGTCGATTTGGACCGAGAGACCGGCAACGGTATGTTCCCGGTCCTCATCAAAGACCTGAAGGGCGGTCAGGTGTTCAGCACCGAGTCTGCTTGGGTAACGAAGAAGGCTTCGGTCGCTCGTGGCAAGGACACCAACAACCGTGAGTGGGAAATCGACACCGGCGATGCCACGCTCACTGAATAACGGAGGTAACGTATGAAACAGCTTGAAAGCCGTGAAGTAACCATCGGCGAGAACAAATTCTACATCCGCCCCATGCCTGCCTTCAAAGCGGCAAATATCAGCGGTGAACTGGCAAACCTCGTGATGCCTATTCTCTCTGGGCTCGCCCCCCTTGCAGGGTTCGTGGACGACGGGAAAGACCTGTTCGACATCGACATCGAGCAGGCTGCCCCGACCCTCTCTGGAGCCTTTACCAGCCTGTCGGGTGACAAGCTCGAACGTGTCCTGCGGCTGCTGCTCATCTCTGGCGGTAACATCTCTGTCGAGATGCCCGGTGAAAGAGCGCAGCCGCTGTCTGAAGACCTTGCGAACGAAATCTTCTGCGAGGATGTGCAGGAAATGTTCATCCTTGCTTTCGAGGTCGTCCGCAGCAACTACAACGGTTTTTTCAAGAAGCTCGCTGCCCGATTTGGCAAGGCAACGTCCGCTCTGACTCAGACGGCAGCGAGATAAGCCGCTTCGGAGAGCTGGACCTGTCCGGCTTTTCTGAACTCGAAATGAGAATGTATGTGCTCATCAAGGCACAACTCGCTACCATGTGGGAGCTGAAGACCTGCTACACGCTGGATGAAGCTCTGAAGCTTTATGCACTCTATGAGATGGATAGGGACGTGGAAGCGGGTAGAGCCCAAGAACTCACGAAAGGGGTGAAGTGATTGGCTACTACGCTCAGGGAGATAGGCTTCAAACTCGGCTACGATGTCGATAAGGCGTCGGAAAAGAAAGCCGAGGATAGCATCAAATCCCTGAAGGACACGGCGACCAAACTGCTCGGTGCCATTGGCATCGGGTTCAGCTTGGTCAAAATCAACGGTCTGATTGAGGAGTTCGGCGCTGTCAACAACGGCATCCGCAGTATCGTGGATAGCACTGAGGAAGCGGCGGAAGCCCAGCAGACGGTTCTGAAAGCAGCGAACGACTGCCGGATGAGCTATGCTGACATGGCGACTACTGTATCGAACCTCTCGAAAGCCACCGGTGACATCTTCAACGTAGACGATGCTGCGAACTATGCAGCGGCGGTCACGAAGGTGATGAAAACTGCCGGTCGCTCCGACTCTACCATCACAGGCGTCATCGAAGGCATGAACAAGAGCTTCCAGAAGGGTGTTATGGATACGGAAACCCTCAACAAGATGCTCGAAGATGCGCCCGAAACCGCCGATGTCCTTGCAAAGCACTTGGGTGTAGCCAAAAATCAGCTCCTCGATATGGCGTCCAACGGCACGATTAAGGTCAACGACCTGAAAGACGCCTTCTTAGAGTCTGCCGACGAGATCGACGCTGCGTATGCCAACGTGAACCTCACGGTCACGGATGCCATTAAGAATATCCGCAATACATGGGGCTTGTGGCTGGCAGACATGGATAAGACCTTCGGCGTGACGAACTCGATTGCAAGGGCTATGGTGAAGCTGTCTGACACAGCCATGACCTTTGCACAGCGTTTCAAGACCCGGCTGGAATGGCTGGCAGATAAGCTCGGAGGAACCGACAAGCTGCTGAAGCTCATCGCAATTACAGTAGGAGCAGTCTTCCTCGCCATCAACGCAGGAAAAATCGTCAGCTTCCTAAAGACCGTACGGTCGCTGCTTACAGTTCACAACGCAAAGATACTTGCCATCATTGCTGCAATCGTTCTCCTCGCCCTGCTGGTCGAGGATTTCTTCGCCTTTATGAAAGGTGAGAACAGCCTGATAGGTGAGATACTGGAACGGAACGGCGTCGATGTCGAAGCCTTCAGGCAAGCCTGCAAAGACCTGTGGGAGCAGGTGAAGGACATCATAGATGTCTTCAAGCAGTTTGCGAGGACGATAGGAAACCAGCTCCTCAGCGCACTGAAGCAGGTCCTTCCGCTGCTCGGCAAACTCGTAGCAGCCATCCTGCCGGTCATCTTGGAGCTGATCGAAGCAATAGTCCCGATACTCGTTCAGATTGTCGAGACCATCCTGCCGGTCGTGCTGGAGCTGATTTCGGCACTGCTCCCCATCATCGAGCCGATTATGACGATAGTGGCGAACCTCGTGCAGTCCCTGCTGCCGGTACTGGTCTCGCTGCTGAACGCAATCCTCCCCATCTTGGAGCCGATACTCGCCATTCTGCAACCCATCGCTGACATCCTCGGCGTCATCATCAACGCCATAGCGAAGGTGGTAGGCTGGGTCGCTGACGGTCTCGGCTGGATTGTGGATAAAATCTTCGGTGGTGGCGGCGATACCTCTGCCGCCGAAAAGGTCAACGCCTATGCAGGCGGCACGGACAATTCGTCTGAAACTTTCATCGCAGGCGAGGAAGGTCCTGAGCTTGTCACTGGCGCACGAGGACGCAAAGTCTTCACGGCGCTGGAGACGGGCAAAATCTTCCGGGCCATGGCGATGCTCGGCAAGGCGGCAACCGCCAAGCCGTCCACCATTACGAACTCGACCAGTTCCAGAACGATTAACCAGTACAACGAGTTCACGAACACGTTCAACGGAGATCGGGCTGGTCAGGCAAAGAGCGAAGCAGCCATGTCCTCTGCATCTGATAACGCTGTGGACGCTATGGCAAGAGCTCTGGCTTTTGCAAGGTAGGTGAGAGAGTATGGCAAAGGCTAAGCAACCAGTCAGCATAGACGGCATCGAGTTTGACGCCCTCATCGACGAGAGCCAAGACTACGAAGCCCAAGTACCAGAATACCCGACCGAGAAGGGCTTCAGCGTGAGCGACACCATCGTGCTGAAGCCCGACTCGCTCAACATGACCCTCTACGTTACCGACACGCCGGTCACATGGAGGGCAAGACACGGTTCCGGTCCCGGTCGCACCGAACAGATTGTGCGCCAACTGAAGGAGCTGTATATGTCCAAGAAGGTCGTCACGGTCGTGACCTCGGATGAGGTCTACACCAGCATGGCTATCACGAACATCAGCTTCACCAAGAGCGCAGATGTTGGGTACGCACGGGAAATACCGATTACCCTGAAGAAAATCATCGTCACCGAGAGCTCCACCGTCAGTATCCCGGACAGCTACGGCAAATCCGGCTCGACCGGGGCTTCTGCGGGGACAGCAAACACCACGCAAGCCAACTCCGGCGGCTCTGGCACGTCCGGTAGCTCCGGGTCTGGCTCCGGCAGTGGGAGCGGACGCAACGGCAGCATCCTGTATAATGCGGCGTCGAGCTTCGGGCTGCTGAGTTAGGAGGTTGAGAATGGATTACATCATCATTGAAGTTCCCGACCTGAACGACAGCATCTCCCGCATCGCACTGCTGGGGAAGCAGTACCAGCTCCGCTTTACTTGGAACGACACCGGCGGCTACTGGATGTTCGGTGTCATGGACTCGCTCGGACAGCCGCTGGTGGTTGGAACGAAAATCGTGCCGCAGTTTCCCCTGAACCTGTTTTGGGGAACCGAAAGCACACCGCAGGGCGTCTTTGCGGCGCTCACCGAAGGAGCCGCCATTGGAAGGAGCGATTTCGTCAACGGGAAGGCTCGGTTCGTGTTTATTCCGGCTGAATGAACCGCTTTCTCGGAATATCCCAGGAAATTCCGCAGGAAATTCCACCGGAAAATCCGTGGAAAATCCACTGTAACCGTACCTAACCGTACCTAACCGTACCGTACCCTATATAACCAATATATCCTCCCTCTAATCGAGGGAGGATATAGGCGGTTTCGGCGTATGAAATCAAAAAAAGAGCGGCATCGTCTCGACCACGATACCGCTCGGAAGGAACGAAGGTTCAAAGGAGCCCTTCGCCATAAAGCCGCCCACATCAATGATGATGACAATGAAGATGACGAGCCTTTGGACAGATTGTAGCACAGTCTGCCGAACATTTCAAGACGAAATGGAGGGAGGGCTCGCCATGAAAAATTGGGACCGACAGTATCGCCTATCTGCCGGTCAAGCGGGGTCTGCTGGCTTCCAGATAGGCGAGGGAGCCAGACCGCTGCACATCAGCTTCTCGGTTGAGAGAGCGGACACCACCAGCCAGAACACGGCGAAGGTGTCCATTTGGAACCTGAACGATGCTCACCTTGCGGAGCTGAACAAGGACGACTGCGTGGTCGTGCTCCGTGCTGGGTATGGGACGGTCATGCCGCTCATCTTTACGGGCATCGTCACCTACGCCAAGACTAAGGACGACGGCAGCGACCGCTGCACCGAGGTGGAGGTCGTTGACAACCGAGTAGAGGTCAGAGACACCTATGTCTCGGTCAGCTACTCCGGCAGCGTCAACTGCAAGACGCTCATTCAGGACACCGCTGACCAAATGGGGCTGACGGTAAAGTTCGCCTACAACGTGGAGTTCAAAGACATCCCGAATGGGTACAGCTATGTCGGACCGGCGAGGAACGTCCTGACAAAAGCCTGTGATACCAGCGGTCTCGTCTGGTCCATCAACAACGGCATCCTTCAGGTCAAGAAGCCGAACGACACGATGAGCAGGGAGGTCTACGAGCTATCCGCCGAAACGGGGCTCATCGGCTCGCCGGAGCGTGTTCAGATTTCCGACTCGAATGGCACCGACAAGGGGCAATATGGATGGGACGTGCAGTTCCTGATGAACGCCGCAATCGACATCGACGACTATGTGTACCTGAACAGCCTGAAGGTCAGGGGATACTTCCGGGTCTACTCCATCGCCATTGAGGGCGACAACATGGAGGGCGACTGGACGTGTAGCGCCCGTCTGCTGGAGGTGAGCTGACATGATGCAGGAGTTCATTGAACAGATCGGCAAGACCGCAAGGGCGGCGACTGAGGAAATGCACACAGCTCTACCCGGAGAAATCGTATCCTTCGACCCCGGCTCCGGCATGGCGACAGTACAGCCGAAGACCAAGTTCAAAAAGCCGAACGGCGAGACGATGGATTTCCCGGCAATCTCCGGCGTCCCGGTCCAGTTTCCGCACAGTAAAGGTGCAGCTATCGCTTTCCCCATCAAGGCAGGCGATAGCTGCATGATTATTTTCAGCGAGTCCGCACTGGACTACTGGCAGTACGGGAAGGAGACGGACACGTCGCTGAAGTTCGACCTGAGCAACGCCATGTGCATCCCCGGTCTGTCTGCGGAAGCGAACGATGCCATGCAGGAGGCTTGCGGCGACAATGCGGTGGTCATCAAGGTTGGCGGAACGACGCTGAAGGTCAGCACCGATGGCGTGACTATCACCGGGAAACTGACCGTCAGCGGCGAGGTCACGGGCAGCGGCGTGGCGCTCAGCACCCACACGCACACCTGTGACAGCGGCGGGAAGACCTCACCGCCGGGATAAGGAGGAACAAATGATAGACCTGAAAATCGACGAGACCGGCGATCTGGAAATCTCGGACGCAGGTGACATTCGACAGACGGATAGCGTGTGCCAAGCGGTACGCATCCGCCTGCTTTGGTTCTTCAACGAATGGCGGCTCGGTCCGTCGTTCGGTATCACCTACTTTGAGGATGTTTTGGTGAAGAACCCGAACGAGTCCATCATCCGGCATCTCATCCGGGAAGCGGTGATGGATGTAGACGAAGTGACCAATGTAACGGCAATAGAAATCGACATCGACCGTAAGACACGGTATGCGACCATCGCCGTAACCTTCACGACCGATGAAGATACCTTTAGGGAGGAGGTGAAAATCAAGTGGCACAGTACGGATTGACCAGCAAAGGTCCGAACCCGAAACGACTGGATGTCATTCTCGATGAGATGCACGAGAGTATGACGAAGCGGCTCGGTGTCAACACCAAGCAGAACCCGCAGTCACTGCTGAACCACCTGCTGACGAACGTGGCTGACCGGATTGCGGAGCTGTGGGAGTACGGGACGGACGTCTACTACGCCATGTATCCGGCATCCGCTCAGGGGGTGAACCTCGACAATGCGGCTCAGTTCGGCGGCTCTACCCGTGAGCTGGCAGCGAAGTCCTATTACAACATCCTCTGCACAGGGCTTGACGGAACGGTCGTTCCGGCTGGAACGATTATTGCGTCCGATACGAACCCGGCAACGAACCTGTCCATCTCGGAGGACGGGCTGATTTCCAGAGGAAACTTCAACAAGGCAACCGTTATTCTTGCGACCACAGAGCTTCACAGCGCTCTCACGGTTGCACTGAACGGAAACCTATACACAATTCCCCTCGACGCATCCAAGAGCTCCAGTGAGCTTCTGGCGGCACTGGGTAGCGCCATCGACAGCGAAGACTTCACGGTGGCGGCGGATAGAGAAAAGCTCGTGATTGCGGCGGTTGATGAGACCAGCTCGAATGTCATGGTGCTCTCCGAGAACCTGACCACGCAAGAAGTCGGCTCGGTGCTGACCTTTGCCACGGAGGAAGATGGGGACATCCTCATTCCGAACGGCGTCATCACGAAAATTGTGAAAGCAGTCGCTGGGATGACAGCGGTCACGAATGTGGGCACCTACATCGCCGGACGGGATGCTGAGAGCGACATCGAGTTCAGAAAGTCCTACGCAGACAAAATTTTCGGTCGTTCGAGCAATATGCTCGAAAGCATCCGCAGCACCATTCTCGAAAAGGTGCAGGGCGTCCTAAGTTGCGCTCCATACGAGAACGACACCAATGAAACCGACAGCATGGGGAGACCTCCCCACAGCATCGAGGTTGTGGTGGATGGCGGCGACGAGACGGAGATCGCCCAACAAATCCTGAACAAGAAGGCTGGCGGCATCAGCACCTTCGGCTCTGTCGAAAAGACGCTGCCGGGGCTGTACGGCGAGGAAATCACCATCCGGTTCAACAGACCGACCTATGTGAATGTCTGGTTCCGGGTCGGCGTGACCCTCAGCAAGAGCACCAATCAGCCGACGAACTATGTCGAGATCATCAAGGAGCAGATACTGGAGAAGATGGACGCCCTCGAAGCGGGGCGTGATGTCATTCCTCAGACTTTCCGCATCGAAGTACCCGGTATCGACTATGTGGACTTCATGCTGTATGCGACCACCGGCGATGACAGACCGGCGGAGTACAAGGACCGCAGCATCGTCATCTCGGAGCGTGAGCGAGCTGTCACCGACGAGAACAGGATTGAGGTGGTAATTGATGGCTGATTATACCGAGCTGCTGCGGCAAGACCTGCTGGAGCAGTTCAAAGATAAGCCGGTCATCGACGCTCTGAACGAAGCCATCGGTGAGCAGCTCAACGACCTGCGGGACTTCTTCGATGCTCTGAAAAACGAGAGAAGTGTCCTGACAGCGGTCGGAAAGCAGCTCGACGGCGTGGGTGACATCGTGGGTCTGACGAGGATGGAAGCCGGTGCATGGGCGTGTGCAACGCAGCCGACCTATGTCCTGACCGATGACGAGTACCGGGGCTTTCTTCTGTTCAAGATTTGGAAGAACACGAACGACTGCACCTACTACGACGTGATGAAGGCTTTCCGAATGTTTTGGGCGAGACCCCTGTATTACCTGGAGACGCCGGAGGAACCGGCGACGATGATACTGGAAAGCGAGACCCTGACACCGGAAGACGACGCCCGGAAGCTGCTCGAAGCTCCCATCATCAAGGCTGCTGGCGTCGGCATCAAGGTCATAGCCATCACGGAGAACCCGGAAATGACCGCCGTGCTCGGCGTGAGCGGCAAGATGGGACGTGGGTACATGGTCACAACGCTGCCGGAGATTGAGACCGGCGAGCCGCTCGACAGCACTATCAGACCTGTGCCGATTGCACAGAACATCACGCAAACGACTCTGCCTGAAATCAAGGAGGAAACGACATGAGCAAGAAATACGGGTTCGTGGTCACGGATGATGGTCGTGAACTCATCGCAAAACTGGTAGCCGGTCAGAAGCTGAACCTCTCCCGTGTGATGGTCGGCTCCGGCACCGTGGAGGAAAACGTAGAGATGACGAAGCTGACCGAGCTCGTAGAGCCGGTCGCCCTCGGAACCTCCACTGAACCGAATTACAAGGGCGCATCGGTCACGATGATCGTCGAATACCGCTCCGACCTGAACGGCGGACTCGACCACGGGTTTTGGATGAACGAGTTCGGAGTCTTCGCTTACGACCCCGACAAGGGCGAAGTGATGATTTACTACGGCAACCTCGGCGACTATCCGCAGTATGTGAGCGCAAAGTCTGACACCGGCATTGATGTCCGGCGCTTCCCAATCTGCATCGTCATCGGTGAAGATTTGGGTGTCACCGTGGACTATAAGTGCGAAGCATGGATGACCGCAGAGGATGTGTCGGAGTATTGCACCGTCACCGTCCTTCCGATGTTCTTGGATGAGGTCAGGAAGCTCATTGAGGAACACGATGATGACCCCGAAGCCCACCATGACATCCAGAACACCGCGGCGAGCGTGGACGCAAGGCTGGCTCTGCTGGAGCTGCTGTTCAACACGCAGGTGACGGGGAACCCCTTCACGGTCACATTTGAGACGCTGGACGGTGTGAACCTCGAAGGTGTCTGGAATGTAAAGGCAAAGCGGGTAGATTTCTGATGGAAGAAATCGTATTCGCCTGCCGCCCAGACGAGGTATCCTGCCTCATCGGAAATCTGTTTACCGAAATTGAGCCGCCGTGTGGTTGCCCGCCTACGGCGGCTCTGACTATCTGCGGTCGCACCCACAGCGGAAATACCGGGCGGCTGGTCGTTAGGCAAGACTACTGCCTCTACTACGGTCTCCGCAGTGATTTGGAAGCTGTGCGTAGCGGCAAATGCTTGGAAAGAAGGTGTGAGCATGGCTGAGAAAGAGTACATGCTCGGAAACAAGGCGAGGGAGCTGCTGAAGTACACAAATCAGGTCACGAAGGTCGTGACCTCTGATGCCTCCCAGCGGGATGTCCGGCAAATCTTGGAGAAGATTGCCGCTCTCGACGACATTCGTGACGTGAAAGCTGTATGCACCCAGACCATCGGCGTCATGGAGAAGAAGGACAAACAGGGCTTCACGAAGGCGACATACCGCTGCTACGGCGAGGATATGCGCCTGATTGCGAAGCAGATCGTGGCTGACATCCACGCCGCCAACGGAAAGATGTTCAATGAGGAGTACGATGAACGACTTCGACTCATCGGGAAGGTGCTCGACGGCTGCACCCTCATGCTGGAGTACATTCAGATCTGTCTGGACATGAGCATCATCGACATCAAGCGCAGCGAGGTGTGGACGAAGAAGGTCACGGACGTGAAATACATGACCGCCTCGTGGAAGAAGAACGACGGCGCCAGAGCGAGCAAGCTCCGGGCGGCGAAGCGTGAGGAGGAGGACCGGCATCTTGCCGGTGTGGTCGTTGAAGCCTTCTCTAAGGCGAAGTAAAGGATACCCGGCGGAGGCATCCGCCTGATATTAGGGTGCGACTCGTTTCCGCCACCAACTGGTGGCTCCGCTCCCCGAACTGCAATTCCAACAACGGTTCGCAGAACGCTCTGAACGTGAACTCCAATGGCAACTGGAACAACAACAACTGCTCCAACTCGAACGGCGTCCGTCCGGCTCTGATGGAAAACGAGATGAGTAAGCTCCGGCTGAAAACTGTGTACCATCATCAAAGGGAGTCGCATCCTGTCGAAAGCCTGTGCATGGGTGGACGATAAATACAGCATACCGAGGTCGCCCGACCGGAAACGGTCGCAGGTGGCTACCGGGCAAGCGGACCGGTATTAGGAGTATGACCGGCTGGAGCTTGCCTACAAACCCAGCCGGTGGAAGAAGTGACACGAATGACCTATGAAGAACTCTGCGAGTTCGAGACTTTGTACCGGGCATACCTGACAGCACGGAAGGGAAAGCGGAGCAAGAGCGGCACGGCTCAATACGAAGCCAATGCTCTTGCCTGTACCGAGCGGCTGAAACGGCTACTGACGCCGGTGGTTGTTCACCAGCAGGACGGCAGCATCACCAACGAAATCAGGTATAGACCCAGTAAGTTCGAGACCTTCAACGTCTACGAACCGAAGAAACGGCTCGTGCAAGCTCCGGCGTTCGTTGACAAGGTGGTGCTACACGCCGTAGTCGATAACATCCTCTACGACGCTATATGCACCAGCTTTGTCCGTGACAACGCTGCGAGTCAGAAACAGAAGGGAACCCACGATGCGCTGATGCGGCTGAAGCATCACATGGTCCAGTATTACGGAAGCCATAAGAGCGCCGACGGATGGGTCCTGAAGGCTGATGTGCGAAAGTTTTTCGCCTCCATCGACCACGACATACTGAAACAGAAACTGTGGAAGACGCTGGAGCGGCAGGACGTAGACCCGAAAATCTACGAGCTGCTGTGCATCTACATTGATGCCTCCACAGGTCTTCCACTCGGCTATCAGACCAGCCAACTGCTGGCACTGCTTTTCCTCGACGAGTTTGACCAATTCATCAAGGAGAAACGCAAGTGCCGGTTTTACGGCAGGTACATGGACGATTTCTACATCATCGCCGATAGCAAAGAGGAACTCAGGGACTTGCTGAAGGAGATACGCAAATGGATAGGCGACATCAAGCTGGAGCTCAACGAGAAGACCGGCATATTCCCTCTGAAGAACGGGATTGATTTCTTGGGCTTCCACACCTATCTGTGCGACACCGGCAAGGTCACGATGAAACTCCGGCGTGACAAAGTGAACGCCATCCGCAGCAGGGTGAAATACTGGCGGGTGGCGTATCCGGCTGGAGAAGTCACAAAAGAAGAAATCCTCCGCAGCTTCGACGGGTGGGATGCTCACGCAGCCCACGGTGACACTTACGCATTACGGGAGAAATACGCCAAGCAGGTGAGCGAGATCGTCGGTGAGACGATAAAGCCCCACCGCAAAATCAACTCTACGACGATGGCTCGTGAGAAGCGGCGGCTGCGGCAGCTGCTCCTTTGCCTGGCCCTGGCTTTTCCCGCCGCCCTGGGGGAATCGGACACGGAGGCCCTCACCGCCCTGGGCTACCAGC
>ERZ779852.90-NODE-90-length-94793-cov-15.052450_pt1 | contig 94793 bp, 82 predicted proteins | sample MGYA00511559_ERZ779852 | MGnify/ENA primary metagenome ERZ779852 (study PRJEB29588, sample SAMEA2157977) | human gut metagenome | biome: human gut; feature: human-associated habitat; material: faeces | place: Denmark | collected 2008/2010 ...
TCACCTCGGCTGCCACCAACGACAGCTTCATGCTCCGCCCCTCCAACTATGTCAGTGGGGATATCATTGCGCTGGACAGGGCATACATCGACTATGCCAAGTTCGAGGAACTGACTGGAAGAGATGTGGTGTATGTTACGAAGATGAAGAAAAATCTTGTCTATGAGACGGAAAGCGACACCATGTACATGAATCCCGAGGGGCTGATGGTGTATCGCGTGCAGCACGTCACATTCCGTAAACATGTCAGGGATGGAGATGACATCGTCCATCATGCACGCATCATCACATATGCGGACATCAAGAGGGGAAAGGCGAGACTTGTGTCCCTGCTGACCAATGACATGGAGATGGAAGCGGAGGACATCGTGGAGATTTACCGCAAAAGATGGGAGATTGAACTGCTCTTCAAGCAGTTGAAGCAGAACTTCCCGCTGAGGTACTTCTACGGGGAGAGTGCAAATGCCATCAAGATACAGATATGGGTGACGCTCATCGCAAACCTGCTGCTCATGGTCATACAGAAGCGCATCAAGAGGAGCTGGAGCTTCTCCAACCTTGCCACAATGTTCCGAATCATGCTCATGTACTACGTCAACTGCTACACATTCTTTGAACACCCGGATAAAGACTGGCTGAAAATACTTGAAAAGCATGACACCTTACCTGACGAACCTACACTTTTCAATTAAGGGGGGGCTTACTTTTCAAAAAAAGAATCCGCAATACCTGTTTGTCGGCATTGCGGATAGGTGTCTGATGAGCCTTTGAGTTTTAGCGGACAGCAATAAAAGAAAATAATGAAAATAGTATCTTGAAATCAGCCGCCATCGCATTTCTCAACTCTACTTATTCACAGAAGCAGGAGAGCGAGTCTGACGCTTACGGCTATGAGTTCCTGAAGAAGAAAGGACGCAATCCGTGGTCGATGGCACTCGCATTCAAGAAGATGAAGGAACTGGAAGAGAAGGAGGGCGTGAAGAAGGATAGCAAGCTCAACCGTATGTTGTCTACACATCCCGCCCTTGACAAGCGTATTCAGAAGATGACTGAGCGCGCAGAGAAAAAGGGAATAGCCAAACCTGCGAACAAATAAAGGCTACACTTGGCTTCTATAAGCTGAGATTACAACTTTCCTTTATCACAGGAAATGAAATTGAAGATGGAGGACTGAGAAATGTATTGTTGGGATATATGTATTTGAACACTGTCCTTATATTAACATTTCTCAGTCCTCCATCTTCAATTCTCTTTCTCGATTTTTTTAAAGGGCATAAAAAACACATTCCGAGATGCCCTCAACGGGTTTCCCGGAATGCAAAGCAATGATAGGAAATCTTTCGTTTTATTGCTTTTTGGCGATTGCAACACTCTGCAATCTTATTTACTTGTTACTCAGATATTTATCCACTTTCTCTGCAATACGGTGGGCGTCGGCCATTGCACGTACCACGAGCGAAGCACCGTTGGCGGTGTCTCCGGCGAGGAACACGTTGTCGGCATACTCCGTGTGCTGAGGTTTGAGGAAGCCCATTGCGAGCAATACCATGTCGGCCTTGATGACTTCAGGCTTGCCGACAGGCTCCATCAGCGGACGGCCGCCGTCGGGATTGGGCTTCCATGTAATTTCCTGCACGCGCACTCCGGTGAGTTTGCCGTCCTTGCCGAGGAACTCCAACGAGTTGATATTCCAGCGGCGGACGCATCCCTCCTCGTGCGATGAGGTTGTTTTCAGCGTGCGCGGATATTCCGGCCACGGGTTTTTCGGGTCTTCCGGGCCTGCGACAGGCTTTGGCATAATCTCAATCTGCGTCACGCTCTTGCAGCCCTGACGGTGCGCCGTACCTATGCAGTCGCTGCCTGTGTCGCCTCCGCCAATCACAAGCACATCCTTTCCCTTCGCGTTCACAAGCTCATCTTTCTTGAATTCCATGCCCGCAAGGACGCGGTTTTGCTGCGAAAGCATCTCGAGAGCGAAGTAGACGCCTTTCAATTCGCGTCCCGGAATCTTCAGGTCGCGCGCCGTCGGCGTTCCGGTAGCCAATACGTAGGCATCGAAACCATCCGGTAGCTGCGCCGTATCTATCGTCTGACCGTAGCAGAAGGTTATTCCCTCGGCCTCGAGCAGCTTTATTCGGCGGTCGATGACGTTCTTTGCGAGTTTGAAATTAGGTATTCCGTAACGCAGAAGTCCTCCTGCCGCCTCATTTTTCTCGAATACCGTTACCGCATACCCTTTGCGGTTGAGCTGGTTTGCGGCTGCGAGTCCTGCCGGTCCGGCACCAATCACCGCTACTGTCTTGCCGTTGCGCTCAGGCGTTTCCACGCGTACAAAGTCCTCTTGGAACGCGTGTTCCGTTATTGCCGCCTCATTTTCGCGGTTTGTTGTCGGCGTGTGGTCCATCAGATTGAGCACGCAAGCCTTTTCGCAGAGTGCCGGACATACGCGTCCCGTGAACTCCGGGAAGTCGTTTGTGGCGTTCAGCAGTCTGTAAGCCAGTTCCCAATCGCCCTTATGTAGTGCGTCGTTCCATTCCGGCGGTTTATTTCCGAGCGGACAAGCCCAATGGCAGAAAGGTACGCCGCAGTCCATACAGCGCGATGCCTGCTGCCGTCTGTCGTTACTGTTCAGTGTCTGTTCAACTTCCGAGAAGTCGTGTATTCTATCGTTTATTGGTCTGTAACCGGCCTCTTTGCGGTCGATAGACAGAAATGCTTTTGGATTTCCCATGTTGTTTTAATGAAGAATGAAGAATGAAGAATGAAGAATCGGGCTACGCCGTATCTTTTCTTTCATGCTTATTCTTCTACTTTATTATATCATTAATACTTGAAGGATGTTGAAGAAGAACGAGAACCACACGTCAAGAACCATTTTATATAATGGCATACTGTTTTTTATATTATGCCTTTTGGCCTTTTATATAATGTCATCCCGCCAGGCGATTCTTCATTCTTCATTCCTCATTCTTCATTTCAATAGTCTCTCTGCATATCAGCAATTTTCTGTTGCAACTTCTTCATCTGCTCTTCTTGGAGCACGCGCTTGTATTCTATCGGTACCACCTGAATGAACTCGTCGGCGTAGTGGTTCCAGTCATCGAGCATGGTGCGTGCCAGTTTCGAGCCGGTATAGAGGTAATGCTGACGGATAAGTTCGTGCAACTCCTTGCGGTAGCTGCTGTCTTCCACGAGATTTATCTCCACCATATCCATATTACAGAAGTAATCGAAGTTGTGGTTCTTATCCCATACGTAGGCCACACCGCCACTCATGCCGGCTGCGAAGTTGCGTCCTGTCTCGCCAAGAACGACCACCCGGCCGCCCGTCATATACTCACAGCAGTGGTCGCCCGCGCCCTCGATGACGGCGATGGCACCCGAATTGCGCACACCGAAGCGTTCGCCTACCTTTCCGTTGATATACAACTCACCGCTTGTGGCACCATACAGACCGGTGTTTCCGGCAATAATGTTGTCTTCCGCGCTGAAGTTGGAACGTATCGGAGGCAGTATCGAAACCCGGCCGCCACTCAGTCCTTTAGCGAAATAGTCGTTGGCCTCGCCCTCAAGTTTGAAGTCTACGCCCTTCACGAGGAACGCTCCGAAGCTCTGACCGGCTGACCCTTTGAACTTAACGTTGATGGTCTTGTCGGGAAGTCCGTCTTCTCCGTACTTCTCCGCAATCTTTCCGCTGAGCATTGTACCTGCTGCGCGGTCTGTATTCTTTATCGCAAAGTCGAGATTCACCTCCTCTTTGTGGTCGATGGCAGCCTCCGCACCGTGTATTATGCGCTGATCCAGTACCTCAGCGAGGTCATGCTTCTGGTCGGCCGTATGATAAAGAGATGTGTTTCCAGTCTCTTTGAAGAGCAGGCGGCGGAAGTCGAGCAATGCGTGCTTGGGGTTCTTTATTGATGATTGTGATATGCTTTTCTCCTCAATCTTTATGCTGCCATTCTCATTTCTCATTCCTCCATCCTCGCTCCTCGATATTATCAGTTCCGTATGTCCAACGATATCGTTGAACGAAGTGTATCCCATCTCGGCCAGATACTCGCGCACCTCTTGTGCGATGAACGTGAAATAGTTTACGAGATATTCGTAATGGCCGCGGAAATGGGCACGTAGCTTCGGGTCTTGAGTAGCAACTCCCATCGGACAGGTGTTGAGATTACATTTACGCATCATCACGCAACCGAGCACAATGAGTGCCGCCGTACCGAAAGAGAATTCCTCGGCGCCGAGCATTGCCATGAGAACAATGTCGCGACCGGTCTTTATCTGACCGTCAACCTGTAGGCGAACCTGACCACGCAAGCCGTTCTTTACGAGAGTCTGTTGGGTCTCCGCAAGACCGATTTCGGGCGAAATGCCGGCAAAACGCATACTCGACGCAGGACTTGCACCCGTTCCTCCCTCTGCGCCGGAGATGACAATGAGGTCTGCCTTAGCCTTCGCCACGCCCGCAGCGATTGTTCCCACACCGCTCTCGGCAACGAGTTTCACGCTGATGGCAGCCTTCGGGTTCACGTTCTTCAGGTCGAAGATGAGCTGCGCGAGGTCCTCTATTGAGTAAATATCGTGGTGAGGTGGCGGAGATATGAGCGAGATGCCCGGTATGGAGTGGCGCGTCTTGGCGATGACCTCGTTCACCTTGAAGCCCGGGAGCTGTCCTCCCTCGCCCGGTTTAGCACCCTGTGCCACCTTAATCTGTATCTCTTCGGCATTCACGAGATACTCGGTCGTAACGCCGAAACGTCCCGATGCCACCTGTTTTGTCTTGGATGAGAGCGAAATACCGTCCACTTCGGTGTGGAAACGCTCGCTGTCCTCACCTCCTTCGCCTGTGTTAGAGCGCGCGCCGAGCTTGTTCATCGCAAGCGCCATAGCCTCGTGAGCCTCCTTCGACAACGCTCCGAAGCTCATTGCGCCCGTAACGAAGTGCTTCACGATGCTCTCCACCGGCTCTACCTTATCTATTGAGATTGGGTTTTTCTTGAATCCGAAGAAGTCGCGGATGAATATCGGCTTCTCTTTCTCATCGACAAGCCGCGCAAACTCCTTGTATTTCTCGTAGTTGCCCGTGCGGGTGGACAACTGCAATGTGGCGATGGTCTGCGGATTCCATGCGTGGCTGATGCCGTCCTTGCGCCAATGGAACTGTCCCTGATTAGGCAGGAAGTCTGCCGGCTTCGTGTTTCCGAAAGCCTTGTCGTGCAGACGGATGGCATCGCGGGCAATGGTCTCCAGACCGATACCGCCGATTGTCGATACCTCCGTGCCGAAGTAGGTCTTCAGCAGGCTTTCCGACAGACCGATGCTCTCGAAGATTTTCGCGCCGCGGTAGCTGCGGATAGTGGATATTCCCATCTTCGCCATAATCTTGAACAGACCCTTCTTCACAGCTTTTATATAGTTGGCTTCTGCCGTTTCGTAGTTTTCCTGAATCTTGCCGCGCTTCACAAGGTCGTCGAGGATGGCGTAGGTGAGATACGGACAGAGTGCCGATGCGCCGTAACCGAGCAGCAATGCTGCGTGCATAACCTCACGAATCTCGCCGCTCTCCACGATAAGCGCGGTCTGAACGCGCTTGCCCACGCTGATGAGATAGTGGTGTACGGCACTCACGGCGAGCAGACTCGGAATGGCTGCGTGTGTCTCATCCACAGCGCGGTCGGTCAGAATGATGTAGTTATAGCCCTCGTCAACGCTGCGTTCTGCGTCATGACAGAGCTTGTCGAGCGCGTCGCGAAGTCCGTCCTCGCCCTTGCTGCACTCGAAAACCATCGGTAGCTTCACGGTATTGAAGCCTTTGTAGCGGATGTTGCAGAGTATGTCGAGCTGCGTATTGGTAAGTATAGGATGCGGCAGGCGCACCATCTTGCAGTTGCTTTCGTTCGGATTGAGGATGCCCGTGCCCACACGGCCGATGTATTCGGTGAGCGACATCACGAGATTCTCACGAATGGAGTCGATGGCGGGGTTCGTTACCTGTGCGAACTGCTGGCGGAAATAGTTGAAGAACACTTGAGGGCGATCGCTGAGAACGGCCAGCGGTGTGTCGTTACCCATACTTGCGGTAGGCTCCTGACCCTTTGTCGACATCGGAACGATGGTTCCGTCGACATCCTCCTCGCCGTAGCCGAACATCATCTCATAGCGCGTAAGGTCCTCAACGGCATTGTCCACCTTGCGGCCCGACTTGAGTTTCTCGAGCTGGATGCGGTTCGTAGAGAGCCACTGACGGTAAGGATGCTCGCCGGCAAGCTCCGCCTTGATTTCTCCGTCATAGTAAATCTTGCCCTCCTGAGTATCTATAAGCAATATCTTTCCGGGCTGCAGGCGTCCCTTCTCGGCTATCTCTGTCGGCTCGAAGTCCATCACGCCCACCTCGCTGGCTACAACCATCATGTCGTTCTTGGTTATCGTGTAGCGCGCCGGACGCAGACCGTTACGGTCGAGCATACCTCCGGCGTAGCGGCCGTCGCTGAACAGCAGTGCGGCAGGACCGTCCCACGGTTCCATAAGTATAGAATGATACTCGTAGAAAGCCCTCAAATCCTCGGGAATAGGGTTCTTGTCGTTGAAACTCTCGGGCACCATTACGGCCATGGCGTGGGGCAATGAGAGCCCGCTCATGACGAAAAACTCGAATACATTGTCCAAAGATGCGGAGTCGGACATATCCGGCTGGCATATCGGAGAAATCTCGCGGATGTCGCCTAAAGTCTCGCTCGACAGCACACTTTCCCTTGCCTGCATCCAACCGCGGTTTCCGCGGATGGTGTTTATCTCACCGTTGTGTGCCAAGAGACGGAACGGCTGAGCCAAAGACCACGTAGGGAAGGTGTTGGTTGAGAAGCGGGAATGAACCAATGCCAGTCCGCTCGTGAAGTAATTGTTAGTCAAATCGGGGAAATACTGGCGCACCTGCATACTCGAAAGCATTCCCTTATAGACGATATTCTTGTTAGACAGAGAGCAGATATAGAAGTCCTTGTCAGACACGCGCTTCTCTATCTTCTTCCTTATTATATATAATGTGCGCTCAAACTGCGGCAGTTTGTCATCTGTTACGCCCGTGATGAACACCTGCTTGATAGCCGGCTCGGTAGACAGAGCCGCCTCGCCGAGGCACGAAGGGTTGGTAGGCACATTGCGGAGGTGCATCAGTTGCAGTCCCTCGCGCTCTATTTCCTCAATCATTATGCTGAGGATGTTCTGCTGCCGCTTCTCATCTTTCGGAAGAAAAACAAGTCCAGTGCCGTATTTTCCCTTCTCCGGCACAGGTATTCCCTGCAACAAAATAAACTCGTGGGGTATCTGCAACATGATACCCGCGCCATCGCCGGTCTTGTTGTCTGCACCCTCTGCACCGCGGTGGCGCATATTCTCGAGCACTTTCAACGCATTGTCGACCAAATCATGGCTTTTGTTGCCGTGGATGTTAACCACCATACCTACGCCACAGGCATCGTGTTCGTAGGCTGCATTATACAATCCATTTCCCATCTTTTGCTTTCTTATTAATTTTATAAAACCATATTTCCTATCAAAACGTTTGCAAAATTACTGAATTACTTTCAAAATGATAGTCTATTTGTATAAAAATCGTAAAGCAATTAATCTTGTTTTTGAGTTAAAATAACAATGTGTTACATTTTAAGATTAAAATCATTACATTCTGAAATAATAATCTTTTATTTTCTTTTAGAGTGAAGCGGATGCGTAAAAACAAGATTTTTTGAAAAATGTTACGGCCATAGTTGGAAGTGTTTTAGCCATCCTGGAGTTCATACAACCTTTAGTACCGGAGTATTTTGGGCGCAGTACTCGAGTATTTTGGGTGCAGTACTCGAGTATTTTGGGTGCAGTACTCGAGTAATTCGGGCCTAATTACTGGAGTATTTCGGGTGCAGTACTGGAGTATTTCGGGTGCAGTACTGAGACTAAACGGGCTTCTTTTGTAGCCGTTTTTGTATCTTATTGTAAATCAAGGAGATAGAGGGGGGATAAAATTATAGCTAAAATTTGTTCCAAAAGAGCCACTTTCAGAATAAATTTTAGCTATAATTTTGTGCAAAAAAATGCGATGGGGTCACATCGGAGCCTCGGTGCCGTCGGCATTCAGGCGGCCTTCCTTGCCGTTGCGCATTGTCTCGAAGAACGGCGGTTCCTCGCGCAGGGATATATCATCGTATATGAATGGTGCGACAACTGTGTTCTTGCCGTCAGGCAGCACCAGGCCGAGCTTGCCGTCGCGTTGCGCGATGATTGGCATTGTGAGCAGGTCATCAACGTAGACGTAGCAGGTGCGCAGGAAATCATATTCCGCCGGAACGATTACCGTCCCCTCGCTGTCGCGTATTCCAAACTTGCCATTCTCCTCGAACACCTCATGATAGCGGATATACTTGCTGCGGATGCGGTGCAGATAGTCCACCATCTTGCGGCGGTCGTTGACCATCTTCAGCAGATACTCGAACGTGTCGCAGTAGTTTGCCATAGCCCTCGTGAGCACAATCTTAAAGTCCAGTCCGTCGATGGAATGGCGGTTGAGGTCGATGTAGTGGGCGATGGCTCGCTCCCGTTCGGGTATTGTCATAGACTGAAGCCTTTCCTCGAACCTCAGCATATGGCGGTGAGTGCCCTTCATGGCCTTTATGTATCGATGCATCTGCCTCGACATCTCGTGGCAGACGAACTTGTCAATCTCTTGTTGTTCTATCGTATCAACGTAGTTGGCATCGAAATTTTCTTGTGTTATCATGTGTTTGTCCTCCCAAGCTGCGTGTTTTTAGTGAATGTTTTTCCTTTTCGCCAAAGGTACGGAGTTTTTTTTGAACAGCCAAATAATAACCAGACCAATTTTCTGACGCGGAGAACCGGAAGTAAGCCTTATAGGAAAATCTTGCTTTTATAGTTCAAGGCTAATGCGTAATCTGCCACCCAGGCCTCGTTCCACAATATCATAGAGAGTTCGGAGCGTGATATTTTCTCCGTCATTCTCTACTTTAGAAATATAGGTACGCTTCTTGTCGATTCGTTTGGCAAGCTGTTCTTGAGTCATATTAAGTTGTTCGCGGGCATTTCTTATCTTGAACCCGATGCGTAGAGCTTCGAGTTCGTTCTCCAAACGGTCGCGTTCGGGTGTACCGATTTCACCGTAATACTCGGTTTTGATTTGGTCAAGAGTCTTTATACCTTTCATTTGTTATCGTTTTTATAGTTGAAATATTCGTTCATTATTCTTACTGCTCTGTCTATTTCTTTCGATGGAGTTTTTTGAGTTTTCTTTTGGAAACCGCTGAACAGTACTACAAGCCTGTTTCCATCGAAGCAACAGAAGATTCTGAAAATATCCGAGCCGAGTTGAACGCGAACCTCGAACAGTCCGTTAGTTCCCTCTATATATTTAAGGTAAGTAATAGGTACGCGTTCAACGGTTTCAAGAATATCAAGTACTTTGATAATCTTATCCCGAACTTTTCGGGATTGTTTCTTGAAAAATTCCTCGAAATAGTCTTTATATGTTATGACTTCTCTGTATTTCATAGCGCAAATATAATATATATATTACATTGTTACAAGTATAACAGATATTTTTTATATGCTATGCGGCAATTATCCCTTGCGCCATTCCTTTGGTGATACGCCCATGTGTTCCTTGAAGAACTTGCCGAGGAAACTCTGGTTGGGAAAGTGCATGGCCAGCGTTATCTCCTTGATGCTCATGGAACTGTTTTTCAGAAGTACGCAAAGTTCGGACATGACGTAGTTGTCTATCCACTCGTTCGGGCGTCGCTTGCTCACCGCCTTGACGGTCTCAGACAGATATTTAGGCGTTATGCACATCTGCTCGGCATACCAGCCGACGCGCCGTTCCACACGGAAGTTCTGCTCTACGAGTTTGATGAACGATGTGAAGATAGACTCCGCGCGTGTCTGCTTGCGTGTGCCTTGCATCTGTATTCTGTATATGACGTTACTCATATCGTATATGAGCGACTTTATCAGTGTGCATACCAGCTCCTTGCGGAAGTGGTGGCCGGTTTCGTTAGCCTTCCTTTTTATCAGCGAGAAATATTCTTTTATGATGTCTACCTCGCTTTCATCGAGTCTGAACACAGGATGGGTGCGCGAGAAAAGGAACAGTTGCGAAAGTTCGTGAATGTCGCTTATCGTCTCGCGGAAGAAGTCATACGACATCATGATGGCTATTCCGGTGCAGTCGCGGCTCAGCATATAGTCGCCCACCACCTGGCCTTCGCTCACAATTATGACATCGTTCTTGGCGATGGTGCGCTCCTTTGTGTCTACGGTATAGCCCGCCTTGCCCTCGGTGCAGAGTGCCACAAAGAGGCAGTTCATGCGTGCCGACTCCGCTGGTAGGGGAATTTTGGCGAAGTCCTCGAACAGTATTATGTCGTCATCGATGTAACATTCGTTTGGATTCAGGCTCTTGGCGTGTGCCACCGATATTTCTACTACTTTATTGTCGTTCATTATAGTATTTTGGTTTTTCCTTTGTTTATTTGTAAAACCTTTTCAGTTCCGTTGTATATCACTCTGACCTTGCCGCCCTTTTTGCTGTGGATGCGAGCCTCGGATACTCTGCCGTCTTTCCAGGTCATGCTCACTTCGAAGCCGCCGCGGGCGCAGATGCCTTCCACGCTGCCATCTTTCCACTGCTCGGGAAGTGCCGGCAGGAGTTCTATTTCGTATTTTACCTTGTCGAGAATGTTCAGTCTGCTCTGGATAATCATCTCACATTCAGCCGAAGCGTCTGTTGCATCGCTCAAAGTAGTTTGTCGGTGGGCCATTGCCGCAGTGGCGGCGAGGACAGACTGGAATACGAAGAATTGTCTTTTCATGTGGCGTAATAGTATGGTTAAAAAAAGGCCGCAGCCAACACAGACTTTCACAGACTATCCGTTATGTGTCATCTGTATCAATCTCTGTTGGCTGCGGCTATTATCTTGTCTCGCTTTTATATAGTTTCGCGCACGCTTTCGGTGCTTGCCTTATGCGTCAATGTTGGCGTATGTGGCGTTCTTCTCTATGAACTCGCGGCGCGGTTCCACGTCATCACCCATCAGCATTGAGAAAATCTCGTCGGCCTGGGCAGCATTCTCTATCGTCACCTGCTTCAAGAGACGTGTCTTCGGGTCCATTGTAGTCTCCCAAAGTTGCTCCGGATTCATCTCACCCAGACCTTTGTAGCGTTGTGTGTGGATGCTCTTTCCGTCTTCAACGCCGTCGCCGTACTTGTCGAGGAACGCCTGACGCTGCTGCTCCGTGTAGCAATACTCCTTCACCTTATTCTTATATGTGCAGAGATAGAGCGGCGGAGTGGCGATATACAGGTGCCCTTCCTCAATCACCTTCGGCATGAAGCGGAAGAAGAGAGTCATGATAAGCGTGTCGATGTGTGAACCATCGACGTCGGCATCGGTCATGATGATTATCTTGTCGTAGCGCAGTTTGTCGGTGTTTGCCTCGCGGTCGGCCTCACCCTCAACGCCGAAGCGCACGCCGATGGCCTGTATGATGTTCATTACCGACTCGGCCTCGAACACGCGGTGCCACTGCACCTTCTCCACGTTAAGGATCTTACCGCGCAACGGCAGTATGGCTTGCGTGTAACGGTCGCGTCCCTGTTTTGCCGAACCGCCGGCCGAATCACCCTCGACGAGGAATATTTCGCACTTTTGCGGGTCTTTGTTAGAACAGTCGGCGAGCTTTCCTGGCAGTCCCCAGCCACTCATCACGTTCTTGCGCTGCACGCTTTCACGTGCCTTGCGCGCTGCAATACGGGCTGTTGCAGCCAGTACCACCTTCTCACAGATTCGCTTTGCCTCAGCCGGATGTTCCTCGAGATAATATGTCAGAGCCTCGCCTACAGCCTGCTGTACGGCTCCGGCCACCTCGCTGTTGCCCAGCTTGGTCTTTGTCTGACCCTCAAACTGCGGCTCGGCAACCTTTATCGAGATTACCGCCGTGAGTCCTTCGCGGAAGTCCTCGCCTGCAATCTCAATCTTAGCCTTCTCAATCTGCTTTGAAATCTGCGGGTCCTGATCGGCATAAGCCTTCAAAACGCGGGTCAGGGCGATACGGAAACCGGTCAGGTGAGTACCGCCTTCTATCGTATTGATATTGTTTACGTAAGAGTGGATGTTCTCCGAATAGTCGGTGTTATACATTATTGCAACCTCGATAGGGATGCCCTGCTTCTCGGTCTTCAGATAAATCACGTCATCGAAGAGATGAGTGCGATGGCGGTCAACGTAGCGCACAAATTCCTTCAGTCCCTCTTTTGCGTGGAATACCTCCTGCTTTGTCTTTCCGTCTTCGTCCGGACGCAGGTCTGTCAAGGTAATTCTTATGCCGGCGTTGAGGAACGCAAGCTCGCGCATACGGCGTGAGATGATGTCCCATTTATATTCCGTTGTGGTGAATATAGAGCCGTCCGGCCAGAACTGCTGGCGTGTTCCGCGCTTCTCTGTCTCGCCGATTATCTTTACGGGATATAGCGGCTTGCCCTGTTCGTATTCCTGCTGATATATTTTCCCGTCGCGGAACACCTGCGATTTCATGTGTGTAGAGAGCGCGTTTACGCAACTCACACCCACACCGTGCAATCCTCCGCTGACCTTATACGAGCCTTTGTCGAACTTACCTCCTGCGTGGAGTACAGTCATAACGACCTCCAGAGCACTCTTGTGCAGTTTCTCGTGCATATCCACCGGAATACCGCGGCCGTTGTCTTCCACGGTGATAGAGTTGTCCTCGTTGATAGTTACCTCTATGTCGGTGCAGTAACCGGCCATAGCCTCGTCGATAGAGTTGTCCACAGTCTCGTTTACGAGGTGATGAAGTCCTTTCTCGCTTATGTCGCCGATGTACATCGCAGGGCGTTTGCGCACTGCCTCAAGTCCTTCGAGGACCTGAATATTACTGGCGGAATAGTTACTTTCGTTGTTTTCTATGTTTGCCATTGCTTTTTGATTGTTCTTTTCAGCCGGATTGTTCGGCAAACGGCCATCATCTTAGCACTTTACGGACGTTCCCCGAACTGGGCACATTAACTTTGCAAAGATACTAATTTTATTGCAATTACAGAAATAAAATGGGAGGGAAAATTGTGCCTTCGGAGAGATTGTTAACTCTTTTCCTAACTTGCGCTTAGTACTCCACATACGGTCTTAACCGTTCTATGGCTTCGGTGGGAAATTCCTTTAGTAAATGCAGTTGGGTGAGGTCGGTTATTGTTCCTTTTAGTCTGCGGTAGTCGCAGATGGCGCGCGCCTGATAAAAATTGATGTAGGGATGGCGGCGCAGTTGCGAAAGCGTGAGTTTGTTTATGTTCAGTTTGCGTGGATTGGGATTGAGAACAATAAAGTATTTCAGTGTTTCCTCGGGGAAACCATCTATTTCTGATAATTGCGAAACGCTGGTGTAGCCGCCCAATCGCTCACCGTAGGCCGTGATGGTGCGTGCCCATCCGCTGCCTATTCCAAGCACTTTCTTCAGCATTGTGGTGTCGGCTGTGTTCAGGACAATGTGTTCCGTGGCCTTTATTTTGATGGGGTAGAGCAGTGTGTCGCGCCCGTAGCTCTCGTGTTCCTGCCTTTTCCCAACAAGGGTTGAGGCTGGGGCGTAGTCGGACGAGATTCGGATGTAAGGCTCCAGTTCGCGGTATTGCCCTGCGGTGAGACCGTAGAGGCGTGCGAAGTCCTCCGGTTTGCGGTACACGCCGCCATGCGCACGGTATTTATAGATGTTGCGAACCTGCCACGGACGCAAACCGAGACGCAGCAGAGTGGTGCTGTCGGCGGTGTTGGGGTCGAATGGAAAGCGTTCGGCACGTACTCCGTCGGTTTGATAATATTGCCGGCCGGGAGTGGCGTAATATTGTTTTGATGTGCCGTAATGGCGTGTCGTATAGGCCGTTTCTGCGGTGGAGGTATTCTCTTTTGATGTAATCGGGGGGGGCAGGACTTCTTTATAGAAGTATGAAATGAAGATGGCGGCTGCTGATATGGCGGCGAAAAGAATGAGAATTATCGTGCGGTCTGATTTCTGAAAGTAGAAATAGTCTTTTATTTTCATGATAGATATTAAGTATAAAAGAAGAAAACGTTTTTGGCAGACAGTATTGCGGTCGCTCTACCGTCTGCCTTTTGCGTTATATTATGTCGAATTGGTGGGCGAAAATCGCTGCTATACATATAGGACAGACAAAGCGGATGATGAACAACCACGTGGCGTATATCTTGCCGGATACCGTTCCCCAGTTGGTGAACTCGTCCTTTACGATTTTCTTCGGTACGAACCAGCCGATGAAAATGCAGGTGAGGAACGAACCAAAAGGCAGAAGAATCTGTGCCGTGAGATAGTCGCAGAAGCCCATGAGGTTCATTCCGAACAGTCCCAAATCGGGTTTTGCACCGGCCGAAAGTGAGCAAAACACAGCCAAAAGACAGCATGTTATGGTTACGATATAGGCACCCTTGCGGCGTGACAAGTGGAGTTCCTCGCAGAAGAAAGCCGTTCCTATCTCGTGCATGGATATGGTCGAGGTGAGCGCGGCGAGTGCAAGGAGTGCATAGAAGAGTATAGAGATGATATACCCAAGCCACGGCATTCCTGCAAAAGCCTGCTGGAAAACGTTGGGGAGGGTGATGAAGATAAGCGACGGACCACTGTCGGGATTCACGCCGACGGAATATGCGGCCGGAAATATCATCAGTCCGGCGAGAATAGCTATCATACTGTCGAGGAAAGCTATTTGCATTGACGACTTAAAGAGGTTTGTCGATCTGCTGAAATATGATGCGTAGGTGCACAGGCAGGCTGTGCCGAGGCTCAGGGAGAAGAACGCCTGACCGAGAGCGTCGAGGAAAACACCGCCTGAAATCTTTGAAAAATCGGGATAGAAAAGGAATTCTATACCCTTGAATGCACCGGGCAGCGAGCATGAAGCTACTACGATGACTATCAAAAGTACGAACAGCGTAGGCATAAGTATATTCGCAGCTTTCTCAATGCCGTTGCGTACGCCGCGTGTTACCACGAAATGGGTAATCAGAACAAAGGCGATGGCCCAGAGGACGGGCTTCAGCGGGTCGGAAGAGAAGGTGGCGAAGTATTCCTTTACAAATGTGGCGTCGCCCTTGATGTTGCCTGCGAGCGATGCGAAAAGATATTGCAGACACCATCCGGCCACCACGGCATAGAAGCCGAGGATGATGATTGCGGTGATGACTCCCATTAAGCCAACGAATCCCCACGCCTTTGTGCCGGTCATGCGGCGGTAGGCTCGCGCTGCGTTTGAGGCTCCGTGCCGGCCTACTATGAACTCCGCGGCCATGCCGGGAATGCCCAGCAGCAGCACGCAGGCTATATATAACAGTATGAATGCGGCTCCGCCGTTCTGTCCGGTCATAAAGGGGAAACGCCAGATGTTGCCCAATCCCACCGCACTTCCGGCTGTTGCAAGTATCACTCCGAGCTTGCCGAAGTTGTCTCTTTTATTTGACATTAGTCTGATTGTATTTTGTTTTAATATCTATTGTTCCGATTTCCGCCATCGGATGTTTTGTTTTCCTGTGTCAGATGTTATACTTTCCGGCGTCAGATTATGCCGAACTGATGCAGGAAGATGGCGAGAATGGCTAACGGACAGATGTATCTTACGAGGAAAAAGTAGCATCCGAAAAGGTTTCCGCGGAGCGTTCCCCAGTTTGTGAACTCGTCTTTTACGAGTTCCTTCGGTACAAACCAGCCCAAGAAAAGGCAGGTGAAGAATCCTCCTATGGGCAGGAATATCTGTCCGGTGACGAAGTCGAAGATGTCGAACAGGTTCTTGCTGCCGATGGAAAGGAAACTCCAGTCGCCCATTGAGAGCGAGCAGAATGCGCCGATGACACCGCATGACGCGGTTACGATGGTCGCGGCGCGGTTGCGGGTAATCTTTAATTCTTCCTGAAAAAACGCCGTGCTGACCTCATGGAGCGAGATTAGCGAGGTGAGGGCGGCCAAAGCGAGCAGTATATAGAACGTTACCGACACGAGGAAACCGATTATCGGCATTCCGACAAAGGCTTTCTCAAAAACGTTTGGCAGGGTGATGAAGATGAGCGAAGGGCCGCTGTCGGGGTTTACTCCCACGGAATAGGCCGCTGGGAATATCATCAGTCCGGCGAGAATGGCCACTATCGAGTCGATGCCGGCTATCTGGACGGCACTCTTTGCGAGGTTCGTCTGCCGGCTGTAGTATGACGCGTATGTGCAGATACAGCCCATCGCGATGCTCAGAGAGTAGAAGGACTGGCCTAACGCTCCGAGGAATACATCGCTTGTCAGCTTCGAGAAGTCGGGCTTGAATAAGAAATAGATTCCGTTTATCGCTCCCGGCAGCATACAGGATGCCACGACAATGATGAGCAAGAGGATGAAAAGAACGGGCATGAGTATCTTCGATGCTCGCTCAATGCCGTTCCTCACGCCGTGGATGATAACGAAATGGGTTATCACAAGGAACAGGAAGAGCCAGAGAACAGGCTTCCACGGGTTGGTACTGAAGTCGGCAAAGTATTGCTGAAAGAACTCCGGCGTGCCGTGCAGACTGCCTGTCAGGGATGAGAAAAAGTATTGAAGACACCATCCTGAGACCACTCCGTAATAGCCGGTGATGAGGAAACCGGTGAGGACACCGAGGTAACCGACCCATTTCCACGGCGTTCCGTGGGCGAGCTTTGTGTAGGCCCGTGCCGTATTCGAGGCTGCGTGGCGGCCGATGATAAACTCGCTGACCATGCAGGGGAGGCCCAACAGCAACACGCAGGCAAAGTATATGAGTATGAACACGGCCCCGCCGTTCTCTCCGGCCATATAGGGAAAACGCCAAACATTGCCCAGTCCCACTGCGCCTCCGGCCGTTGCAAGTATCATTCCGAGCTTGCTGCCAAAGTTGGCTCTTTCTGTTTGCGACATAAAATTATTACTTAAAAACAATGCAAAAGTATAAAAAAATATCTACTTTTGCAGCAAAAACGCAGGCAAATCATGCAAACAGCTATCAATTTCGTTAAAATTTACCCGCTTACGACACTTCTCGTAATTTTTATTTGGGTTATTTGTGTCATTCCGATACCTGAGACTCCGCTCTCGAATGTTACCTTTGCAGACAAATGGACGCATCTTGTGATGTACTTTTCGCTGAGTATGTGCGTAGCGCATGAGTATTTCCGGAAGCATAAAAAAATCGGCAAGAAGCCGTTGCTGTTATACATCTGGCTCTTGCCGGTTGTTATGGGAGGACTCGTAGAGATAGTCCAGGCTACTTGTACTAACGGTGTCCGCAACGGCGATTGGCTCGATTTCGTTGCCAACGGTTCCGGTTCCACACTTGCTTTGCCTGTCTGTGTCCTTCTGGCAACGTTCCGTTCCAAAGGTTGAACGCTCGCGTTACGCCCCGTTTGGCCTACCTGTATTCTTCAGGTAAGGTGTCGCGCCAAATCCGGAAAGGGTTGCGGCGCATATGGGAGTTATAGAAACGGCGGTCGCCCGTTACCTCCATACCGATGAAATCGGGCTTTTCGAAAGTTTCATCCTCGCTGTCCAGTTCGACTTCGGCTAATACAAGACCTTCGTTTTCGCCGTAGAACTCGTCCACTTCAAAGGTGTGATTGCCGCTTTTCACAAGGTAACGGCGCTTGTCGATGATACCCGGCTCGCATAGTTCAAACAACTTTTGTGCCTCATCGGGCGTTATCTCCTTCTCAAACTCATATCTGGTCATGCCGCCATTGCGCGACGGCCCTTTTATGGTGAGATAGGCTTTGTCGTCCCGAGTGCGCACACGCACCGTGTTGACGGCGGCAAAATAGCCTTGCTTGATGTGTGTTCCGGAGTCGGCTTGCGTCTTCCAGTCCATTGATTTCTTTACGAGAAACTTCCGTTCTATCTCTAATCCGCTCATCCGTTTGCTCTTTTTCAGTCTGTCAGTAAGCCTTAATTTATCCGTTAACGATAAACATTGAGAAAGCGCAATATGCAACGGCGAGTATTATCATCACCCAGCATATCCATTTGATTACGTTCTTTGCCTCTTGTTCCTGACGTGCCTCGTATTTCGCACGCTTCTTGCTGTTCTTTTTGCTCATAGTTGTAATATTTTTAGGTTTATTCTATTAAAGGGTTTTGAGGTTCCCGGTTTTGAGGTTCTGAGGTCAAAGGGGGGCTTACGCCTTTTGACGGCATCCTCTATCCATAATCCACTACTCTTTCGGATGAGACGTCCTTTATCCATTACGCCTCCTCGTCTGTTACCGGAAACTCCATGAGATATGCCTTTATGAAACCGTCTATCTTACCGTCCATTACCGCATCCACATCACTTGTCTGATAGTTCGTGCGGTGGTCTTTCACGCGGCGGTCGTCAAAGACATAGCTTCTTATCTGACTTCCCCATTCTATTTTCTTCTTTGATGCCTCAATCTTAGCCTGTGCTTCGAGGCGTTTCTTCATCGCGCGGTCATATAACTGCGATTTCAGGAGTCGCATCGCGTTGTTCCTGTTCTCCAACTGCTTGCGGCTTTCGGTGTTCTCGATGAGTATTTCCTCTTCCTCTCCCGTGTCGGGGTCGGTGTATTGGTAACGCAATCGCACACCCGTCTCCACCTTGTTGACGTTCTGACCGCCTGCTCCGCCACTTCGGAACAAGTCCCATGACACTTTCGACGGGTCCACATAAACCTCTATCGTGTCGTCGACGAGTGGCGAAACGAATACCGACGCGAAGCTCGTCATGCGCTTGCCTTGCGCGTTGAACGGCGATACGCGAACCAAGCGGTGCACTCCGTTCTCGCTTTTCAGGTAGCCGTAAGCATATTCGTTGCCCTCAATCTGCATCGTAACGCTCTTTATTCCGGCCTCGTCGCCGTCCTGAATGTTGGATATCGTTACCTTATATCCGTTGGCTTCAGCCCACCGCATATACATACGCATGAGCATCTGAGCCCAGTCCTGACTCTCCGTGCCGCCCGCACCAGAGTTTATTTTCAGCACGCAGTCCATAGGGTCTTCCTTCTGACGCAGCATATTGCGCAGCTCAAGAGCCTCGATTGCGTTTATCGCTTTCGCATAGTCGGCATCCACTTCCTCCTCCGTAACCATCTCGTCGCGGTAGAAATCGAACGCCAGTTGCAGTTCGTCGGCGTATTGGCGCACCTCCTTGTAGCCCGTGAGCCACTTCTCGATGCCCTTAACCTTCTTCATCTGCTCCTGCGCGCGTTGCGGGTCGTCCCAAAAATCGGGTGCTTGCGTGCGCAGTTGCTCCTCCTCAAACTCCACTTTCTTTTTGTCGATGTCCAGATAACGGTGCAGAGCTTCGGCCCGTTCCATCACATCTTTCAACTGGTCGGCAGTTATCATATATCCTTAACTACGTATTACTATAATTTTATCAGGGCCGTATCGGCTTACACCTCATACATCTTATCAATCACATCCCTGAAATTCCTGTTTATCACAGCGCGCTTCAACTTGAGCGTATTTGTCAATTCTCCCGATTCCATCGAGAAATGATGGGCCAGCAATGTGAATCGTTTTATCTTCTCATAGCTTGCCAGACGTTGTTGCAAAGTCTCTATCCGTTCCGTCATCATGGCGTTCACCTTGCGGTTGGCGCACAGGTCTTCGCGACTGTCAAAGCTGATGTTGCGCTCACGTGCCCACTCCTCAAGCAGTCTGAACTCAGGAACAATGAGCGCGGAAACGAACTTATACTGGTCGGCTATCACTGCAACCTGATCAATATACTTGTCTACGAGCAGCATAGACTCTACGAGCTGTGGCGAGATATACTTGCCGTTGGAGGTCTTGAACAGGTCCTTGATGCGCTCGGTGAGAAACAGTTCGCCGTTCTTGATATATCCGGCGTCGCCCGTATGGAAGAAACCGTCTTCGTCGAAGGCTGCCGCGTTGGTGGTGTCGCGCTTATAGTAGCCCTTTGTGATAGTCGGGCCCTTGAGTAGAATCTCGTCGTTTTTGCCGATTTTCACCTCCACGCCGTTTATCGGCCTGCCTACGGAGCCAACGGTATAGCCCTTGTCAAAGCAATCGCACGACACCGTCGCCAGGCTCTCGGTCAGTCCGTAGCCCACAACCATGTTGATGCCGATGGAATGGACGAAAATTTCGACCTCCGGCGACACGTAAGCTCCCGCTGTCGGGAAGATGTTCGGACGCTCCAAACCGATTTCCTTGCGTACAAGGCTTAGCACGGTCTTGTTCAGGAACTTATATTCCAGCTCTAAATGCAGCGGCACGCGCTTGCACTTGCTCTTGTATTCTATGTTGCGTTTCTTGCCCACTGCGAGCGCGTGCATGAACAGTTTGCGCTGCACAGGTCCCACCTTGTCCATCTTCTCCTTCACCGCGATGTAGATTTTCTCCCAGAATCGCGGCACAGAACACATACACGTCGGATGCGTTTCCTTCATCGACTGCTGTATTTCCTTCGGATAAGTGTTGATTATCAGTTGCGCGCCTTCGCTCAGACAGAGGTAAGCCCAGCCACGCTCGAAGATGTGCGTGAGGGGCAGGAAGTCGATGACACAGTCGTTTTCGCCCACCGACACGCACTCGTCGTTGGCTTTCAGAGCCGCAGCATACTGCCCGTAGGTGAGCATCACGCCCTTTGAGTCGCCCGTCGTGCCGCTCGTATAAAGTATGTTGCACAGGTCTTCGTCGTTGGTCTGCGCCCAAAGCTCCTCCACTTCGGGCTGGCGCGGGAATCCCTCGCCGAGTTTCAGGAAGTCCTCAAAGTAGATTGCGGCAGGGTCGTGCGTACTTATGCGCACTCCTTTGTCGAAGATGATGATGCGTTCGAGCGACGGGCAGAGCGCAAAGATGCGGTGAGCCTTGTCATACTGTTCCTGTTCGCCTACGAAAAGGAATCTCACGTTCGCATCGTGAATCATGAACTGAATCTGCTGCTCGCTGCTTGTGGCATAGAACGGGATACTTGTGGCGCGCACGCCATAGGCTCCGAAGTCTGTATATAGATAATGTATGCAGTTCTGCGCGAACACGGCAATCTTCTCTTGCGGTTTGATTCCGAGGTTGAGCAAGGCGTTGGACACCTGCTTCACGCGCATGGAGAATTGATTCCACGACACGGTTTTCCATTCCGTACCGCCAAAGTTCTTGAACGTAAGTACCGGTTTTGATCCGTACTTCTTTGCCTGTTCGTGAATAAGAACAGAAAGATGACATCTTGTCTGCATATTGTTCTTTTTTAAAATGAAAGCCACACCATGTGTATTAAAACGTATGAGGCGCAGCCTATCTTATGCAAAGATAGTGCAAGCCGAACGCAATAGAGCTTGTTCTGAATTGCTGAGGCGCAGCCTATCTTATGCAAAGGTAGAAAAAATTATTGAAACATACTCAAAATCCCCGACAGATATTTAATATTACGGGAAATAACAACACATTATTATATAATATATAGGCGTTATATTATTTTTCAAGACTATGTAGCAAATATAACTTTAATCATACTATGTTTTAGTACAAGGCCTATGTACTTTTAGTACAAGGGCTCTGTACTTTTACTACAAGGCTTTTGTACTTTTACTACAAAGCCCTTGTACTAAAAGTACAGAGCGTTTGTACAAATCCGTATTGGCTTTCCCGAGACTTAAAATGGGCTCTATAACAACGTCAGGACTCCAAAATCGGCATAGCGTTTGGCTGTTTTGCGCCTTTTTACTACCTTTGCAAAAGACTATTACGAACAGAAAGAATATGAATGTAAATATCGAAGAAAGCTGGAAAAAGCATCTCGGGGAGGAATTTGAAAAGCCGTATTTCACCGACCTCACCAATTTCGTGCGACAGGAATACGGGCAATACGAGTGTTATCCTCCCGGACGGCTCATCTTCAACGCCTTCAATCTCTGTCCGTTCGACAAGGTTAAGGTGGTGATAATAGGGCAGGACCCCTATCATGAGCCGGGGCAGGCCCACGGATTGAGCTTTTCCGTGAACGATGGTGTGCCTTTCCCACCTTCGTTGCAGAACATATTCAAGGAGATTAGCGATGACCTCGGCACGCCGATGCCGCAGTCGGGCGACCTCACGCGATGGGCCGGGCAGGGCGTGCTGCTGCTCAACGCCACCCTCACCGTGCGCGCCCATCAGGCTGCCAGTCATCAGCGCAAGGGTTGGGAGACATTCACCGATGCTGCCATAAAAGCTCTGAATGTCGGCCGCGACAATCTTGTGTTTATCCTGTGGGGTGGTTATGCGCGCTCAAAGGCCTCGCTTATAGACCCCTCGCGCCATCTCGTTTTGCAATCGGTACACCCGTCTCCGCTCTCTGCCAACCGCGGCGGATGGTTTGGCAATCATCATTTCTCGCTCTGCAACCAATACCTTGAAGCCCACGGCGCGACGCCGATTGCATGGTGACGCATGGCTGACCGCTTCTGGTTCCGGTTCAAAAAGACCATAGTATTATTCAGATAATCTTCCAATATCAATTAAATAAATTCCCTCTACCATTAAAATGACTGACAAGACATTTCCCCCGATAGTGCAGGTAGGCAACGTGCTGTTGTCGCCGGAAATCTTTACCGAATGTTTTTGCTGCGACCTCGATGCCTGTAAGGGCATCTGTTGTGTGGAAGGCGATGCCGGTGCGCCCGTCACCCTCGTGGAGATTGAGCAGATTGAAAACGTGACCGACGTTGTATGGGACGACCTTTCGGCGTCGGCTCAGGCCGTGATAGATAAGCAGGGCGTGGCTTATACCGACGAGGAGGGCGATCTCGTGACGAGTATCGTGAACGGAAAGGATTGTGTCTTCACGTGTTATGACAACGGATGTTGCCTGTGTGCGCTTGAAAGGGCGTATCGGAGTGGCAAGACTAAGTTTGTGAAACCAATCTCGTGTGCCCTTTATCCCATCCGCGAGAAGCGTTTCTCCAATGGTCTTGTGGGTTTGAACTACAATAAATGGGATGTCTGCAAGGATGCCGTCGCTCTTGGCCGCAAGCTCAATCTGCCCGTGTGGAAGTTCCTTAAAGACCCGCTCATCCGCCGTTTCGGTGAGGATTGGTATCACGAACTTGAAGAAATGGCTGCGGCTTTAGAGGTCAGAGGTGAGGAGTGAGAGGTAAGAGAAAACCCGAAACCACCTAAAAACAAAAACGGCAAACAGATAATCTGCTTGCCGTTTTTTGTCGGGATGAGGCGACTCGAACGCCCGACCCCTACGTCCCGAACGTAGTGCGCTACCAACTGCGCTACATCCCGATTGGATCTTGGTTTTCTTGAATCCGCGTGCAAAGGTACAGTATTTTTTTGAAACAAGCGCAAAGAAGTAGGAAAAAGTGCGAAAATATTTACTGATATTGTGAAAAACGATGTCCCGGCAGGGAGTATGTCTGTTATGGCTTATAACAAAAACAGCCGCCATAGAACTATGGCGGCTGGATTATTTTTGTGGGTTACCGATTATTCCGGACGTACTCCGAAGCGGTTCTCACCCTCTGTTCCGTCAACAATCATGAAGAATAGCAATATAAGGGCACCGATAAGAGGAACGAGAACGATGAAAATCCATCCACCCCCCTGCCGCTGTCGTGCAGACGGCGAACTGTAAGGCCGAGTGAAGGCAGTATAATTGCAATGCCATAGATTACGATTAATGCGTAAATAGCCAATGCACCACCTGCAGAACCGACTCCGAAACCGATTATTGCCATCAGAATACTTTGTCTTGTCTGTGCCTTAAAGCAGCTCCGGCAGTTCATAGAGTTTCGTGGAGTGGCTGCCTTTAATAAGGATATACCTGTCGCGGATGTTCTCGGCTGCAATGGCGGCTTTCACTTCCTCAACATCCGCAAATGTGCGGAAGCCGGAATTGGCCTTAATAAACTCCCCGCCGACGAGCCATACTACATCGAATGAAGCCTCGCGGAGCTGTGCCACCAACTTCAGATGCTCCTCGTGGGATGACGTTCCTAACTCTCCCATCTCGCCGAGGATAACCATCTTCGGGCTTACCTCCATGCGCTTGAAGTTCTCGACGGCCGCATTCATGCTCGTAGGATTGGCGTTATACGCATCCACGACCAGTTTGTTGCGTTCCGTCACGGTCATCTGCGAACGGTTGTTGTTGGGGATGTAGCTTTCGAGGGCATGACATATCTGCGCGTCCGACACGCCGAAGCGTTCTCCGATGGTTATGGCAGCCAGCATATTGTCGATGTTATAGGTGCCGATGATGTGTGTCTGCACCTCGTGCCAGACGGAAACACCTTGTAGGGAAGCCCCTTCTGTGCGCCAGCGGAATTTCAGGAAAGGCGCGCAACTTATTATTTTTCCGCGCACGCTGAGTCCTTCTGTCTCGTTCTGGCCGTATTTTATCAGTCCCGTCATGCCTCTTTCGCCGGCCATCTGCATCAGGTGCTTGTTGTCGGCATTAATAAATAAGGTGTAGTTCTCGACGTTTGCCTTCAAGAAATCATATAGCTCACCCTTTGTCCGCTTCACGCCCTCGAATGAGCCGAAGCCCTGCAAGTGGGCCATACCCACGTTGGTGATGATTCCGAATGTCGGTTCGGCGGTTTCTACGAGCTTCTTTATGTCTCCAGGATGGCTCGCTCCCATTTCCACGATGGCTATTTCGTGGCTGTCGTTCAGGCGGAACAGCGTCTTCGGCACACCCACGTCATTGTTGTAGTTGGCCTCGGTGAACAGCACGTTATATTTCTCGCTGAGTACCGCCGCTACGAGTTCCTTTGTTGTTGTCTTGCCGTTGGTGCCCGTTATGCCAATCACGGGAATGCAGAAATGGCGGCGGTGCTCGCGTGCAAGTGCCTGATAGGTGTCCAGACAGTTGTCTACGAGGATATATCTGTCGTCCTTCTTGTATTCAACCTCATCTATTATGGCGTATGCGCAGCCCTTTTCAAGTGCCGACTCGGCGAACTTATTGCCATTGAACGACGCACCTTTCAGTGCGAGGAATATGCTTCCTGCCGGGCAGTCGCGGCTGTCCGTCGTCAGATACGGGTGTTGCTTGTAAATCTTATACAGTTCTTTTATGTCCATAACCATTACCTTATATAATATATATGATGCTTTATTTGCTGCAAATGTACATAAAAACGGTGATATGAGTGTACGTTTATCGAAATATTCTTGTTATCTTTGCGCTGTTATATAAATAATGTGGGAAATGAATGATGACGCTGAATACACACTGAATATGCACGGACGGCTGCTGAGTCTTGCCGAGCCATGTGTTATGGGAATACTGAACTGCACGCCCGACTCGTTCTATGCTGGCTCACGGGTGCAGACGGAGCGCGAGATTGCCGACCGGGCCAATGAGATAATAGGGCAGGGCGGAACGATAATAGATGTGGGCGCGTTCTCGACACGCCCAGGCGGCGTGCATGTTAGCGAGGAGGAGGAAATGCGCCGCCTGCGGATGGCTTTGCAGATAGTGCGCCGCGAGCAGCCCGACGCGTTCCTTTCGGTAGACACCTTCCGTCCTTACGTGGCTAAAATGGCTGTGGAGGAGTTTGGCGCGGACATAATCAACGACGTGTCGGAGGGCGGACTGACGGGCGTGGCGTTCGTTCCGCTCGAAGGAGATGACGCTAACGGCAACGACGCCTATCCCGCGATATTCCGCATGGTGGCAAAGCTCGGCGTGCCATACATACTCATGTCGGTGCAGCCCACGCTGAAAGAGATGCTTAAGAACTTCGCCCGCGAGGTGCAGCAGTTGCGCGACCTCGGTCAGAAAGACATTATCCTCGACCCTGGTTTCGGTTTCGGCAAGACGCTGGAACAGAACTATGAACTGATGGCGGAGATGGAAAAGCTAAACGTGATGGGGCTTCCTGTACTCGTGGGCATATCCCGCAAGACTATGATATGGAAACTCCTCGGATGCACGCCCAACGAGTCGCTCAACGGAACGACCGTTCTCAACACCGTGGCACTGATGAAAGGTGCAAAGATTCTGCGTGTGCATGATGTGAAAGAGTGTGTGGAGGCTGTCAGGATAGTTGGGGAAATGAAAAATGAAGAGGGAAGAACGAAGTGTGAAGAATCCACTACATTATAAATATTAAAAGGTAGCAATTTGTCAACTCGTCAACCCGTCAACTTAAAAAGAATATGGATTTCATAGAATTTGGGATAAAAGACATAATAGATATAGTACTCGTCGCACTGATGTTGTATTACATCTACCGGCTGATGAAGGAGTCGCGTTCGCTTAATGTCTTCATAGGCATCATGGTGTTTGTCATCATGTGGCTTTTCGTGAGTCAGGTTTTAGAGATGCGTCTGCTCGGAAGCATCATGGACAAGCTCGTCAGTGTGGGAGTAATCGGACTGATCGTGCTTTTCCAAGAGGAAATCCGCAAGTTCCTTTATAGTATCGGAACCCATCGGCGGGCGCAGAACCTGTTCCACTTCCTGCATATCGGCGAGAAGCGAAAGACCGTGAACAAAGAAGCGTATATGCCTATTGTCATGGCCTGCATGAGCATGAGCCGCAGCAAGGTGGGCGCACTGATAGTCTTGGAACGCGGCACTCCGCTCGACGACATCGTGGAAACGGGCGACGTGATAAACGCCAACATCAACCAGCGGCTCATCGAGAACATCTTCTTCAAGAACTCCCCGCTTCACGACGGTGCGATGGTGATAACCAAGAAACGCATCCGCGCCGCAGGCTGCATATTGCCGGTGAGCCACAACCACGACATCCCGAAAGAACTCGGATTGCGCCATCGCGCCGCAATGGGCATCTCGCAGGAGAGCGACGCCGTGGCAATTGTCGTGTCGGAAGAGACCGGACGCATCTCCGTAGCCATGAACGGCAACTTCCAACTGCGCCTCTCGGCAGAGCTGTTGGAGAGTATCATCTCCAAAGAAATGATGGTATGACACTCCAGTATATATAATAATGCGAGTATATACAAACAAAAAACCGGTATCATTTGTTGATACCGGTTTTTTGTTTCCGTCTGTATTCGGTTGGTGTCATACCATATTTGTCTCGGAATAGCCTGTAGAAAGTTTGCGCCACCGGTATTCCGCAGTCGTTAGCCACACTCTCGATAGTATGCGTTGGATGCTCGATCAGAATTTCGGCAGCCCGTTTCAGCCTCAGAGAATTTATATAGTTCGGAAATGTCATGCCGGTAAACTCTCTGAATATCAGGGCTAACTTGTTTTTCGGAATGTGAACGTAATCATCCAGCACACTCCTCGACATATTGTCCCGGAGATACAACTCGTGAGATAATATGACTTTTTCTGCGCGTCTGAAAAGCATTTCGTCATTCAGGTTCATAACTTAGGCTTTGGATAAATTACTCCTTTGCTGCAAAATTAGCTAATCTAATTCAAATAATAACCAATCAACATAAAATGCTTATCACAATAATTCATTATGGTTGTCGCAAAAGTTCCTTTTATCAGGCACTTAGCCGTCCTCTCATTGCGGTGTGCTTTTTTCTTTTATTTTTACTTATAAAATAGAATTAATACCGTAGGACACGGTTTTAATAAAAAAATATATTATTATATAAGGTGTATGTCAATTTAATTTCTTAATTTTGCAATCTGTAAATAGCAAAATAGACAAATCTAAAAAATACAAACTATGGATTTATTACAGCAAATAGTAGAGCGCGCTAAAAGTAATAAGCAGCGCATCGTACTTCCTGAAGCTACAGAGGAGCGCACACTGAGAGCGGCAGACAAGGTGTTAGCCGATGAATTGGCGAACATTATTCTCATCGGTAATCCTGAGGAGATAAACAAGCTCGCGGCAGAATGGGGCCTCCAGAACATCGGTAAGGCTACTATAATCGACCCGGAGAACAATCCGAAGAGCGAGGAATATGCCACGTTGCTTGCCGAGCTGCGCAAGAAGAAGGGCATGACAATAGAGCAGGCTCGCGAGTTGGTGAAGAATCCGCTTTATCTGGGTTGCATGATTATCAAGACCGAGGGCGCCGACGGACAGATTTCGGGTGCTCTCAGCACTACCGGCGACACATTGCGTCCGGCTCTTCAGATTATCAAATGCTCTCCGGGCATCACTTGCGTGAGCGGTGCTATGCTTCTCATAACGAAGCAGCCGCAGTATGGCGAGAACGGTGTGGTTGTGATGGGCGACGTGGCTGTTACTCCGATGCCTGATGCCGACCAGCTCGCACAGATCGCTGTGTGCACGGCACAGACAGCCAAGAGCGTGGCCGGATTTGCCGATCCGAAGGTAGCTATGCTGTCATTCTCGACCAAAGGCAGTGCCAAGCACGAGGTAGTGGACAAGGTTGTTGAGGCTACGAAGTTGGCTAAGGAGCGTTGTCCTGAGTTGAAGGTGGACGGAGAGTTGCAGGCTGACGCCGCTCTTGTGCCGTCGGTAGGTTCCAAGAAGGCCCCGGGCAGCGACATCGCAGGTAATGCCAATGTACTTGTAGTGCCTTGCTTGGAAGTTGGCAACATCGCTTATAAGCTCGTCCAGCGTCTTGGCGATGCTATCGCCATCGGTCCGATTCTTCAGGGTATCGCCCGTCCGGTGAATGATCTGAGCCGCGGCTGCTCCGTAGACGACATATATTATATGGTGGCTATCACAGCTTGCCAGGCAATGGACGCGAAGAAATAATTACGAATTTGGAGTTTTGAATTATGAGTTGTCGCAGGAATGTGATGATTTGTAATTCAATAATTTATAAATATTAAACCTCGAAAATATGAAAATTTTGGTTTTGAACTGCGGTAGTTCATCGATAAAGTATAAATTGTATGACATGGACGGCGAGAAGGTTCTCGCACAGGGTGGCGTGGAGCGCATCGGTATCGATGGAGCGTTTATTAAGGTAACTCTGCCGAACGGCGAGAAGAAACAAATCATGCACGATATGCCCGACCACAAGGAAGGCGTGAACATGGTGTTCTCAGTTCTGCTCGATAAAGAGATTGGCGCTATCAAGAGCCTCGACGAGATTGACGCTGTGGGACACCGCATCGTGCAGGGCGGCGACAAGTTCTGCCAGAGCGTGATTGTCGACCAGAGCGTGGAAGACGGTATAGAGGAACTCTGCGACTTGGCTCCTGTTCACAACGCTGGCCACCTGAAAGGTATCCGTGCCGTTGACCATCTCATGCCAAATGTGCCGCAGGTGTGCGTGTTCGACAACGCGTTCCATTCTACAATGCCCGACTACGCTTATCTGTATGCCGTGCCTTACGAGCTTTACGAGAAGTATCACGTGCGCCGCTACGGCTTCCACGGCACCAGCCACCGCTATGTGTCCCACCGTGTGTGCGAGATGTTAGGCAAGGACATAAAGACCCAGAAGATTATCACTTGCCATATCGGCAACGGCGCGAGTGTGTCGGCTGTGAAAAACGGTAAGGTGATGGACACCTCAATGGGTCTGACTCCGCTCGCCGGTGTGATGATGGGTAGCCGTTCGGGCGACATTGACGCTTCGGCCGTAACATACATCATGGAGAAACTGGGCAAGAAGCCGCAGGAGATGGCCGACTATCTGAACAAGGAGAGTGGCGTGCTGGGTATCTCCGGCATATCTTCGGATATGCGCGACGTTGAGAGTGCGGCCAAAGAGGGTAACAAACGTGCAATCCTGGCATTGCAGATGTATGCTTACCGCATAAAGAAGTATATCGGAGCCTATGCTGCCGCAATGGGCGGTGTGGATACAATCGTGTTTACCGCAGGTGTAGGCGAGAACCAAACCAGTATGCGTGCCGATGCGTGCGAGGGTCTTGAGTTCCTCGGCATAAAGATAAACAAGGAACTGAACGCCACTATCCGCGGAGAGGAGGCTATTATCTCTACTCCTGACAGTAAGGTAACGGTATGTGTAGTGCCGACAGACGAAGAGATTGTTATTGCCCGTGACACTAAGGAGCTGGTGCTTGCCAAGAAGTAAAAGACAAGAAAATCGGTAGTGAAAAGGGGCGGCCGGATTTCTTATTCCAGTGAGTTCTTATACCAATCTCGCGGAATTGGTTTTTCATAACGTAATAGTTGCGTCGTTTCCCGGCGCAACTTTTTTTGTGTCTGTATTTCTGTTATGTCAAAATAAAGCGTTATCTTTGTGGGGAAGATAACTTGATTATCAACTGACAATTAAAGAAAAACAGTTTATTTATCATGGCAAAAGAAAAGACTTTAGTGTTGCTGAAGCCCTGCACAGTGCAGAGAGGGCTTATCGGCGAAATCATTTCAATGTTCGAGAAGAAAGGTTTGCATCTTTGTGGAATGAAGATGATGCAGCTTACCGATGCTATCCTGAGCGAGCATTACGCTCATTTGGCGGACAAACCGTTCTTTCAGAGGGTGAAAAACTCGATGATGGCGGCTCCTGTGGTGGCTATGTGCTGGGAAGGCGTTGAGGCTATCGAGGTAGTGCGTACGCTCGCCGGACCTACAAACGGCCGCAAGGCTGCTCCCGGAACGATACGCGGAACATACAGCATGAGCTTCCAGGAGAATATCGTACACGCCAGCGACGGGCCTGAGACGGCTGCCGCCGAACTGAAACGCTTCTTCAAACCGGAGGAAATCTTCGAGTGGACGTGCTCTTCCGAGAGTTCTATCTACGCTTGTGATGAGGTGTAGTGCTTTTGTCTCACTTCGGTGAGACAAGGGGGGGTAAGAGGTGAGGAGTGAGAGGTAAGAGGTAAGAGGTAAGAGGAATGCCTTATCCCTCACCTCAAAAAGTATAAGGGGACTAAACGAAAAAAGGAACTGAATGCCGTTCGACGACTCAGTTCCTTTTGTAATTTATATATTGACCTAAAGAGATTTTCGAATAACTAAAACCGCTGTTGCTTGTATATATGTTAAGCGAAAATACTTTATATTAAGCTAAATGCTTTGTAAAGCTTCTTTGGGTCAGCTTTTTTCTTATCCCAACTTTGCGATGTGTGCGCAAAGACCAGACTTCAAGTTGGCAGCCTTATTCTTGTGAATAATGTTTGTCTTAGCCAATTTGTCGAGCATCTTCTGTACTTTCGGGTACAATGCTACGGCCTCTTCCTTGTTTGTCGTAGCGCGGAGTTTGCGAACTGCGTTACGCATTGTCTTTGCATAATACTTGTTGTGCAAAGCCTTTTTCTTGTCCTGACGGATTCTCTTAAGAGATGATTTGTGATTTGCCATTTTTGTTTTGAATTGATTGATTGTGATTTTTAATAGCCCCTGGGTCTTATGTTGCATTGCAGACAGCCCTGAGCGGACTTCATGAAAGTCCTCCGTCACCGTTTCGCAGAGCCACCGTTGAGGAAGATTCTGCTATCGCACTCACTGCGAGATGATGGATATTGGAAGTAGTCCCTAGGAGAGTCGAACTCCTCTTTAGAGAATGAAAATCTCTCGTCCTAACCGATAGACGAAGGGACCGGCGTTGTTTATTTGCGGGTGCAAAGGTAGATATAATCTTTGATATGTGCAAATTTAATGATATATTTTTTCGTTTTGTGCCTTAATTTTGTACTTTTGCACAGGTTTTCGGGCTTTCGGAATATCTTTATTGATACATATTTATGCAGATAAAGACACAAGCCATAGTGCTGCGCAACATGAAATTAGGGGATTCCTCGATGATTGTCGACCTTCTGACGGAGTCGGAGGGCAGGCTGTCGTTTGTCATCCGGATTCCCAAGACGTCGAAAGCGAAAATCCGTAAGCAGTTCTTCCAGCCGCTGACAGTGCTCGATATTGAGTTCGACTATCGTCCGCGAGCATCGTTGCAGCACATCAGCGAGGCTCGCATAGCCTTGCCGTTCGTGTCCATTCCCTTCTCGCCCGAGAAGTTGGCAATATCGTTATTCATTGCCGAATTCCTGTTGTATGCCACTCGAGGAGAGCAGGGCAACAGTCGTCTGTTCTCTTATCTTGTCGGTGGTATAGCCTGGCTCGATGCCGCCACCGGCTCTTTCGCCAATTTCCATCTTGTATTTATGATGCGCCTCACGTTGTTCTTGGGCTTCTATCCCAACCTCGACGACCATCGCAACGGTATGTTCTTCGACCTTCGCAATGCTTGCTTCACCAGCCTTATGCCCGCCCATTCCGACGTTTTGCAGCCGGTTGAGGCTGCGCGCGTAATCACCTTGATGCGTATGGGTTTCGAGTCGATGCACCTTTTCCGCATGAACCGCACCGACCGTAACCGTATCGCGGAAATCATTCTGCATTATTACAGGCTTCATGTGCCGCAGATGCCTGAGTTGAAATCCTTTGAGGTGTTAAAAGAAATGGGGGGACTCTTAGCCCCCGGTGGGGGAATGGCCTGACGGGATGATTCTTTTTTTCTTTTTTCTACATGAAAATCTTTTACATTTTCTTTTGCGTCAACTTTTGTTAAATAATGGTCCCGTTACTCATTTCCAATGATTTTTGTGTCGCAAAAATCCCAACTCAAAACTCAAAATTCGTAACTCATAATTCTAAAACGGCCTCCGTTGCAAAAAAATAGGGTCGATTTTCTTCAAAAAATCACGTCCGCCGAAATGCCGAAAATCCCCGTTTTTATCAGATTTAACGTTCGTTAGCACGCAAAAGTGCCACTTTTGCAGTCCGTTTTAGGCCGTTTTGCAGTGCAACGGAGGCTCCGTTGAAGCCCAAAAGTGCCTCCGTTAGCGTCTAACGGAGCCTCCGTTACAATGTAACGGGGTCTAAAATGCCTTCAAAAACGGTAATTTTTGTCTTGAAATCGCGCAATTCGTTGATTATCAGACAATTATCTTAAAATACCCTTAGAAGCCCTATTTTCGCGTTTTTGAGAGCAAGTGAAAGTTTGATTGAAAAAACTCGAGTTTTAGAGGGTATAAATGTAAGATTTTCTTTCAAAAAAGGTTAGAATCGGTTTATATATAGGAAGGGAAAACGCACGTGTGAAAACGAAAAACGGAGTATATCCTCTCGAACATACTCCGCAGCAAACTTAAACAACCAATAAAAGAAATAGATTGTCTAATAGCCTCACATCCTATCTCATGAATAGGAGTTCACGATACTTAGGCAGAGTCCACAACTCATCGCTGACGATAAGCTCCAGCTTATCTATCTCATAGCGAATCTCCTCAAGTTTCGGAGCTACGGTGTCGTGATAAGCGATGGCTTTCTCGTGTTCGCTCTCTATCTTGTTGGCAATCTTACGCGCGTTGACAAGTTCCTCGACAGAGATTTCTATCTTCTGAGTGCGCTCGGCAATCTCCTTGATGAGCTTCACGTTGCGTGCGGTGAGCTGAGTGCCCTCCTCTTTGCCGAAGATATTAAACATATTCTGTACGTTCTTGGCCAACTGACTCTGATAATGCGTAGCCACAGGGATGATGTGGTTCATCGTCAGGTCGCCGAGAACACGAGCCTCAATCTGTATTTTCTTCGTGTAAGTCTCCCATTTCACCTCGTTGCGCGCCTCCAGTTCGTTGCGCTTCATCACGTTCATCGATTCGAACATCTTCACGCTTTCCTCATCCAAGTAGCGCTCGAAGATTATCGGACAGCTCGTTTCTACGTCGAGACCGCGCTTTGTAGCCTCGGCAACCCACTCATCAGAATAGCCGTTGCCGTCGAAGTGGATAGGCTTACATTCCTTTACGTCCTCGCGCAGGATGTCGATGATGGCCGAAATCTTGTCCTCGCCCTTAGAGATGAGCGCGTCGACACGCTTCTTGAAGTTGGTCAGAGCCTCGGCAACGGCGGTGTTCAGCACTATCAATGCCGATGCACAGTTGGCCTCAGAGCCTACTGCACGGAACTCGAAGCGGTTTCCGGTGAACGCAAACGGTGATGTACGGTTGCGGTCGGTGTTGTCGATGAGCAACTCGGGGATCTCAGGAATATCCATTTTGAAGCCCTGCTTGCCCGCAAGGTTGAGGATTGCGTCCTTGTCAGACTTCTCGATATGCTCGAGTACGTCGCTGAGCTGTTTGCCGAGGAACGATGAAATGATGGCGGGCGGTGCCTCGTTAGCACCGAGACGGTGGGCGTTTGTGGCACTCATGATAGATGCCTTCAGCAGTCCGTTGTGTTTGTAGACACCCATAAGAGTCTCGACGATGAACACAACGAAGCGCAGGTTGTCTTCCGGAGTTTTGCCTGGACCGTGGAGCAATACGCCCGTATCGGTACTCAGCGACCAGTTGTTGTGCTTTCCTGAACCGTTGATGCCTGCGAACGGCTTCTCGTGGAGCAGTGCGCGGAATCCGTGGTGGCGTGCCACACGCTTCATAAGCGACATCAACAGCATATTATGGTCAACGGCAAGGTTGGTTTCTTCGAATATCGGGGCAATCTCAAACTGGTTTGGCGCGACCTCGTTGTGGCGGGTCTTGCACGGAATGCCAAGTTCGAGGGCTTGAATCTCAAGGTCTTTCATGAACGCCTGCACACGCTCCGGGATGGTGCCGAAATAGTGGTCGTCCATCTGCTGGTTCTTTGCCGAGTCGTGTCCCATGAGCGTGCGGCCCGTAAGCATGAGGTCGGGGCGGGCTGCATACAGTCCTTCGTCAACGAGGAAGTACTCCTGTTCCCATCCGAGGTTGGATGTAACCTTCTTCACTTCGGGGTAGAAGTAGTGGCAAACGTCCGTTGCCGCAACGTTTACGGCGTGGAGGGATCGCAGCAGCGGAGCCTTGTAGTCGAGTGCTTCGCCCGTATATGATATGAAAACTGTCGGGATACAGAGAGTGTCGTCGATTATGAAGACCGGCGATGTTGGGTCCCAAGCCGAGTAGCCGCGTGCCTCGAACGTGTTGCGGATACCGCCTGAAGGGAACGAACTGGCATCAGGTTCCTGCTGAACGAGCAGCTTTCCTGAGAAATCCTCAATCATTCCGCCCTTTCCGTCGTGCTCAACGAAGGCATCGTGCTTCTCTGCCGTACCTTCTGTCAGAGGCTGGAACCAGTGGGTGTAGTGCGTAACACCGTTCTCGTCGGCCCATTGCTTCATACCTTTGGCTACCGCGTCGGCAATAGAACGGTCGAGACGTGTGCCGTTATCCATTACGTCGATGAGCTTTTCATAGACTTCGCGTGGAAGATATTTGTACATCTTTGCGCGGTTGAATACGTTCTTGCCGAAGTATTCCGACGGGCGTTCTGTTGGTGTGGCAACGCAGACGGGCTTCTTCTTGGCCGCTTCTGCTACAACCTCAAATCTTAACTTTGCCATTGTTCTTAATCTTTTATGGTTTTACTTTTTTATTATTCTTTCCAAAGTCTGTTAACTAAGTTTGCGGGTGCAAAGTTAACGCTTTTATTTTATATATGCCTGAATACAGGCTCATAAGTTGTCGGGTTATCAAGTTATTAGCTGTAATTAAGTCCCCAAATTAAACGATACTATCTATGGAAAAGCATATACGATATATTAATTTTAGTGACTTACTTACCTGTGAGCCTGTAACTGCCTTTTTTACGGCTGTAGGGTAAATCCGACGAGGAAGTAAGCCTTCTCCGTACTCGGATTGGCAGTTATGCCCGCGAATATCGGAACGCTGAAACTGTCGGTGATTTTAATGTCTTTTGTAGCCTTGACCGACACGTTCGTTACGGCGAAACCGTCAGCATCGGCATAGAAAGAGGTCCTGTAAGGCACAGCGCCAACCGATGCCGTCCAGTCGCATCCGGCAAGTTTGAAAGGCGCAGCCACCTCCACGTATGATGAATATGCGCGGTCGCCGTCCTTATTCACCCCGTCTGCGCCTGCAAAGTTGGTGTACCACTGTATGGAAGCCACGCCGAAGTCGTAGCCGATGTTGGCCTCGAACACGTGGTTTGTCTTGTGGGCGGCATAGCTAAAGTACCGGTCGCCGCCATCGTTGTAGTCGAACCAATAATCGGTGATGCCTACATTGAAGCCGCCTGTGGTGTATGCGAGTGTGAGGTCGAACTCTTTTGTGTCTTTCGACTCTGTGAGACCTACGCTGCCCCAGGCTGTCAGCGACAGTCCTTTGTACGACAGCCCGAGTGTGGGCTGTAAGCTCATGTGTCCCAAATCCTGTCCGCGCCAGATATACTGACTTACGACATCGGCTGCAACGGTAGCCTTTAAATCATCCTGAGCCTTGACATTTGCGCTGACGGCAGCCAGTCCGATTGCCAGTAGCACTGTTTTCTTCAATGTAGCCATAATCTTTTTACTTTTTAATTGTGTTTGTATTGTTGTTGTCGCGGTGCCGGGAGCTTTCACAGACCTTGCCCGGCATATCCGTGTTATGCTATTCTTTCACGTTCAGGAGCCAGTTGCCTATGCGCCGCATGGCCTCTTTGCAGTCGTCGCGGTCTCCGAATGCGGTGAGACGGATGAAGCCTTCGCCCGACGGTCCGAAACCGACACCCGGCGTACACACCACGTTGGCACCATAGAGCATCTGCTCAAAGAATCTCCAGCTATCCGTTCCGTCCGGAGTCTTCACCCAGATGTAAGGAGCGTTCTCGCCTCCGTAGACTTTCAGACCGAGCTTTGTGAGTGTCTCGCGCATCAGTCTCGCGTTCTCCATATAATATGCTATGGTCGCCTTCACCTGTTCCTTGCCCTCCGGCGAGTATATTGCCTCGGCAGCACGCTGGCTGATATAGCTCGTTCCATTGAACTTAGTACACTGCCGGCGGTCCCAGTACGGGTTGAGGGGAAGCCGTTCGCCCTGCATCGTCTCGGCTGTAAGTTCCTTCGGGATGACCGTATATCCGCATCTGATGCCGGTGAATCCGGCCGTCTTTGAGTAGCTGCGGAATTCTATCGCCACCTTTCTCGCACCCCGGATTTCGTATATCGTGTGCGGAATGTCCGGGTCTTGGATGTAAGCCTCATAGGCTGCGTCGTAGAAGATGATTGAGTCGTTCTTCAATGCGTAGTTCACCCATTTGCGAAGCTCTTCTTTAGAGATGACCATACCTGTCGGATTGTTGGGATAGCACAGGTATATCATGTCTACGCGGTGGTCGGGTATCTGTGGAACGAAGCCGTTCTTGTCGTTGCACGGCATATATGTAACGTTGCTCCACTTGCCGTTCTCGAACACTCCGGCGCGTCCGTTCATCACATTCGAGTCGATATAGACAGGATAGATTGGGTCGGTGACGGCCATGCTGTTGTCCCAGCGAATCAGCTCGCCTATGTTTCCGGTGTCGCTTTTGGCACCGTCATTCACGAAAATTTCGCTCGGGTCGAGATGAACACCCCTCGGGAGGAAGTCGTTTTTCACTATTGCCTCTCTCAGCCATAAGTATCCCTGCTCCGGGCCGTAGCCGTGAAACTCCTCCTTCGTCGCCATATCGTCTACCGCCTTGTGCATCGCCTTGATTACGGCGGGACACAATGGCTGCGTAACGTCGCCGATGCCGAGACTTATCAGCTCCACTTTAGGGTGTGAAACCTTAAAGGCGTTCACCTTCTTTGCGATGTCTGCAAAGAGATAGTTCTTTTGCAGCTTCTGGAAATGTTCGTTTATTAATGCCATTTTCTTTTATCCTTGATTGTTAAGTTTGCTCTATTCTTCATTTGCCTCCGGCAGGTTGATTTCGCCCTCGAAGGCGAATGCAGCCGGTCCGGTCATATATACGTGTCCGTCGGCCTCGCTCCATTCTATCTCTAACGTGCCGCCGTCCATCAGAATGTTCGATTTCCGTTCGGCCCTGCCCGTCAGATACGCTGCTACGGCTGTTGCGCAGGCACCTGTTCCGCACGCCATCGTGATGCCGCTGCCTCGTTCCCACACGCGTGTACGTATATTATTAGTACCTACCACCTGTGCGAACTCGATGTTGCAACGCTGCGGAAAACTCTTGTCGTGTTCCAGAATGCTGCCGAAGCGCGCTATGTCAATGTCATTTATGTCGTCCACGAACACCACGTAATGCGGATTCCCCATCGAGACAAACGTGCCTTTGAATGTCCGGAAGGCTGCTTTCAGCGGCTCATCGGATACGGGGGTGTATTGTTCCGGTACGCTCATGCGCGGCTCCAGCATATCCACCGTTACCGATTTCACGGTCTTTCCGTCATCGGCTATATGTAGGTTGAGCACCTTTATGCCCGAAAGCGTTTCTAAATTTATCTCAGTTTTATTTGTCAAACCATTTTCAAACAGGTACTTCCCGATACATCTCGATGCGTTCCCGCACATCATTGCCTCGCTGCCGTCTGCATTGAATATGCGCATACGGTAGTCGGCCGCGTCTGTGGTAGGCTTGCAAATCAGCACGAGACCGTCACTCCCGATGCCTGTGTGTGGCGCACTCCATGCTATGGCGGCTGCCTCCGGATCGGGGATATTATATAATAAGGTGTCGACGTATATGTAGTCATTGCCTGCCCCGTGCATCTTTGTGAAGTGAATCTTATTTGTCATTTTGCTATCTGTTTCGTTCAAATGATTTCTTTTTGCTTTGATTACGATGCAAAAGTACAACAAAAGGCTGATATGTGAGCTGTTTTGTAACAGAAAAAATCTTCTTTTTGCTTTCTTCTTTCGGTTTGTTAGTATTTTGTTGTAAATAGATTGCAGTTTGAAAGCAAATTTTATAAAAATCAAAACAAATGTAATTAGAATCTAAAATACGCAATCAAAAAGACTAAAACTTATTATTTTTATTGTCAATTTGTCTTAATTTTGCAGTCGGATACTTACAAAATGTAAGGCAAAAAGAGTATTAACGTAAATAAAAGGTAAAAGATGAAGAAGATTGAAGCTATCATCCGTAAGACAAAGTTCGAGGATGTAAAGGAAGCATTGCTTGCCGCCGACATCGAATGGTTCTCCTATTACGATGTGCGTGGAGAGGGTAAGATGCGACAAGCGAGAATCTATCGTGGAGTCATGTATGATACAAGCTCCATCGAACGCGTGCTTTTGAATGTTGTTGTGCGCAACAAAAATGTAGAGAAGACAATCAGCGCCATACAGAAAGCAGCCCAGACCGGAGAGATCGGAGACGGACGCATCTTCGTAATACCTGTCGAAGACACCGTGAGAATCAGGACGGGAGAGCGTGGCGACATCGCTTTGTACAACGCAGAGCAGGAAAAATAATTTGGGAAATATGGGTAACAACAAAACAACAAACACAATATTATGACAGTACAAGAATTAGGTTTATCATTAGATACGGTATGGATGTTGCTCGCAGCAATGCTTGTGTTTTTCATGCAGCCGGGTTTTGCCCTTTGCGAGGCAGGATTTACGCGCAGCAAGAACACCGCTAACATCCTCTTCAAGAACTTCGTCGACTTTATGTTCGGCTCGTTGCTGTTTTGGTTTGTCGGCTTCGGCTTCATGTTTGGAAGCGGAGGCGAGGGCTTCATAGGAATGCCCAACTTCGGCGACCTTTCTTTTTACAAAGGTGATTTGCCTGTTGAAGGTTTTCTGATATTCGAGACCGTATTCTGTGCGACATCCGCAACAATCGTGTCAGGTGCTATGGCCGAGCGCACAAAGTTCAATATGTACGTGGTTTATTCCATATTAATATCGCTCATCATCTATCCCGTCGAAGGCCATTGGACATGGGGCGGAGGCTGGCTATGCAACGCAGAGGCTGGCAGTTTTATGATGAACGTATTCGGAACGACGTTCCATGACTTCGCCGGTTCGGCCATCGTACACTCTGTTGGCGGCGTTCTCGCATTCGTTGGCGCCATCGCTCTCGGGCCGCGCATAGGTAAATACGCCAAAGACGGTACGAGTCGTGCCATCCCGGGCCACAACCTCATGGCGGCGGCACTTGGTGTATTCATTCTTTGGTTTGGATGGTTCGGCTTCAACCCGGGTTCCCAGCTTGCTGCATCGGGCGAAGTGAACCGCACTGCCATATCTCACGTGTTCCTTACTACAAACCTCGCAGCGGTTGCCGGTGGTGTAGCAACGATGTTCACCACATGGATTAAATACGGCAAACCGTCGTTCTCGCTCACTCTGAATGGTGTTCTTGCCGGATTGGTGGGCATCACAGCAGGCTGCGACCTCGTTTCGCCTGTCGGAGCAGTGATAATCGGACTCGTATGCGGTGTGGTTCTCGTATTCTCTATTGAGTTCATCGACTCTAAGCTGCACATTGACGACCCGGTAGGTGCAAGCTCTGTACACGGAGTATGCGGTATCCTCGGAACTCTTATGACTGGTTTGCTCGCTGTAGATTCAGGTTTGTTCTACGGCCACGGTTGGGGATTCCTCGGCGCGCAGTCTCTCGGTATCCTCTGTATCGACGCTTGGGCGGCCGTAATGGGATGCATCCTGTTCTTCGGAATAAAGAAGCTTGTAGGATTGCGTGTAGACAAGCGCATTGAAGAGGAAGGCCTTGATATCTACGAGCATGGAGAGTCTTGCTTCAACTGACAATCTCAATAGGTCTATATATAGGTAGTTGACAAGTTGACGGGTGGATAAGTAAACAAGTTGTTTGCTCGTCAGTTTGTCAACTAAAAAGACAAGCAACCCGTTTACTTGTCAACTTTTAAATAGCAAACTTAATAATAACAATAAAAGAATAAGACAATATGTGTGGAATAGTATCTATCCTGAATGTTCAGGAACAAACAGCGGAGCTGCGCCAGAAGGCCCTCCGCATGAGTCAGAAAATTCGTCATCGCGGTCCCGACTGGAGCGGAATCTACTGCGGCGGTTCGGCGATTCTCGCCCATGAGCGTCTCTCCATCGTCGACCCCGAATCAGGAAAACAGCCCCTTTTCTCGCCCGATAAGAAGCAGGTGCTGGCCGTCAACGGCGAGATATACAATCATCAGGACATCCGCAGACGCTTCGCCGGACAGTATGAGTTCCAGACCGGCAGCGATTGTGAGGTGATTCTTGCGTTGTATAGGGAGATGATTTCAGCCTTTGAGCGCGACCAGGGGTTAGAGGTAAGAGGTAAGGGGCAAGAGAATACCCTCATAACTGACAAGGAGGAAGGTATTTCTCTTACCTCCAACCTCTCACCTCTAACCTCTTTCTTAGAAAATCTTAGCGGCATCTTCGCCTTTTGCCTTTACGATGCTGAGCGCGACGAGTTCCTGATTGCCCGTGACCCCATCGGCGTGATACCTCTTTATATAGGCTACGATAAAGACGGCAAGGTGTATGTGGCAAGCGAACTGAAAGCCCTTGAGGGACAATGCGACCGCTACGAGCCGTTCTTGCCGGGACATTACTATTGGAGCCGTGAGCCGGGGATGAAGCGATATTATACACGTGACTGGTTCGATTACGAGGCAGTGAAGGACAACGGAGCAAGTGTTGAGGCCATCCATGACGCATTGGAGGATGCCGTTCGATGCCAACTGATGAGCGATGTGCCCTACGGCGTGTTGCTCAGCGGCGGTCTCGACTCAAGTGTGATAAGCGCAATAGCCGAGAAATTCTCGCAAAAACGTATCGAGGACAACAGTAAGACAGAGGCGTGGTGGCCCCGTCTGCACTCCTTTGCCGTGGGACTGAAGGGCGCGCCAGACCTTGCAAAGGCACGACTCGTTGCCGACCACATCGGAACGGTGCACCACGAAATCAACTATACCATACAGGAAGGCCTCGATGCCATCCGCGACGTGATTTATTTCATCGAGACCTACGACGTTACCACCGTGCGCGCGTCCACACCTATGTATCTCCTCGCACGCGTCATCAAGTCGATGGGCATCAAGATGGTGCTCAGCGGAGAGGGTGCCGACGAGATTTTCGGCGGCTATCTCTACTTCCATAAGGCTCCCGACGCGAAAGCGTTCCATGAAGAAACGGTGCGCAAGCTGTCCAAACTGTATATGTACGACTGTCTGCGTGCCAACAAAAGCCTGTCGGCATGGGGTGTGGAGGGGCGCGTGCCGTTCCTCGACAAGGAGTTCTTAGATGTGGCGATGCGCACCAATCCCGAGGCTAAGATGTGTCCGGGCAAGACCGTGGAGAAGAAAATCGTGCGCGAGGCATTCGCAGATATGCTTCCCGAGGAAGTGGCTTGGCGTCAGAAAGAGCAGTTCAGCGACGGTGTGGGCTACTCATGGATAGACACTCTGAAGCAGATTACCGAGTCGGCGGTGAGCGACGAGCAGATGGCACACGCTGCCGAGCGGTTCCCGATAAATCCGCCGCGCAACAAGGAGGAGTATTACTACCGCTCTATCTTCGCCGAACACTTCCCGTCAGACTCCGCTGCGCTGAGCGTGCCGAGTGTGCCGAGCGTGGCTTGCAGTACCGCCGAGGCGCTGGCGTGGGACAAGGCTTTCAAGAATATGAACGACCCGAGCGGACGCGCGGTGAGCGGCGTTCACGAGCAGGCTTACTGATACGGCAGGCGTAAAACATGGGAGTCAGCAGATGCTTGTGGCGGTCTTGAAATCCGCCGGAGCAGAGTACAGAGAGCTACAAGGGCTTTGTACAGTTTGTACAAAGGCTCTGTACTGTTAGTACAAGGGCTCTGTACAATTTGTACAAGGGCTTTGTATAATTAGTACAAAGGCTCTGTACAGTTTGTATAAGATTTAACATTAAAAGAAAATACATTTAAACAGCCAGACAATGAAAAAGAGATGGATAATACTAATGTCGGCAATGATTGTGATAGCCGTTGCCGGACTGTTCGCCAAAGAACCGTCGTTCGAGTGCGATTTCAGTAAAATCAACGCCGCCGACGTGGCTTGGCTCATCACTGCTACAATCTTTGTGTTGATGATGACACCGGGACTGTCGTTCTTCTACGGCGGTATGGTGGGTGCGAAGAACGTCATATCCACCATGTTGCAGAGCTTTATAGCGATGGGAATAATCAGCGTGCTGTGGGTGGTGTTCGGTTTCAGCCTCTGTTTCGGCGACGATATTGGCGGCATCATAGGCAACCCGCTCACGTTCCTGATGTTCGACAATGTGGGCGCGGATGTCTACACCACTCCTACAGGCAACATCCTCGGCGGCGCAACCATTCCACTCGCGCTCTACGCACTGTTCCAGATGAAGTTTGCCATCATCACCCCGTCGCTCATCACCGGCTCTTTCGCTGAGCGCGTGCGCTTCTCGGGCTATATGTTCTTCATGATTTTCTTCTTCGTGGTAATCTATTGCCCGCTCGCCCACATGACTTGGCATCCCGACGGACTATTCCTGAAGTGGGGAGTAGTAGACTTTGCCGGTGGAATTGTGGTACACGCATCTTCCGGAGTAGCCGCCCTTGCCGGTGCGATATTCCTCGGACGACGCCATGCCGCCACGCGCAAGAGTGAGCCTGCCAACATCCCGTTTGTCCTTCTCGGTGCCGCCATGCTGTGGTTAGGCTGGTTCGGCTTCAACGCCGGAAGCTCGCTCCATGCCGATGGAGTAGCCGTGAAAGCGTTCCTCAATACCAACACCGCATCCGCCACAGCCATGATGACGTGGATTTTCTTCGATTGCCTGCGCGGTCGCAAGCCGTCTGCTATGGGAGCGGCTGTCGGTTGCGTCGTCGGTCTTGTGGCAATCACGCCATCGGCAGGCTATGTCACCGTCGGTCAGAGCATCTTCATCTCGTTCGTGATAACCATTATCTGCAACATCGCGGTACACTGGCGCAGTCAGAGCCGCATCGACGACGCTCTCGACGTGTTCCCGACGCACGGCACGGGTGGTATCTTCGGTACCGTACTCACGGGTATCTTCATACAGGAGGGGCTTATTGCCGGCACATGGGAGGGCTTCGTGGTGTTCCTCTACCACCTCCTAGCCGTAGCTATAGTCATCGCCTACACCTTCGTGATGAGCTATTTCGGCTATTGGCTGATAGACAAGATGATACCGATGCGCGTGTCAGCACAGAGCGAAAAGGTGGGTCTCGACTTCTCCCAGCATGACGAGCATTACGGCTTGGCACACATCGGAGAGCGCGAACTCGCCGAATACGAGGAGCATATAAAGGAGAAATATGATAAGTAAACATCCCATTTGCTGCCACTCTGACGGCAAATCCTGACATATATAAACAAAGAAAGAGGAGTCACGGCATCCCCATGCCCTGATTCCTCTTTTATTTTATGCTGTCGCTGAAACAGAAATCGAGAGAAACAATAAAATTTCTGACAGCATACGAATGTCATTCATCCCTTTTCCTATAAATCACTATACTTCTCACCATACCTGTTAGAGCTATTTGCTCCGTGTAACGGTATGTATTATGTCCCCGTTCTTGTTAATCATATACAGGCGCAGGGTCTTCTTGTCTGCCGAGATTATGGAAAAACCTGTTTCGGGGCTGCAGAATACCGTGCCTTCCACGGGCTTCACTTTGCGGCTTAATGCGGCGGCAGAGTTGGTGATATAGTCTGTGTTGCAGCCGGGAACACGTATGTGCTGGAAATTATGGATATGTCCGTTGATGTATATGTCCACGCGATGACGGCGCAGAATAGGGTCGAGACGAGACTGCATATCGTTGCGCTCGCTTTCTTCTTTGGGCGTTTCGGCGTATATCGGGTGATGTCCGGCTACTATCACCCAGTCTTCTTTTGCTGCATTCAGCACAGAGTCAGCCCATGAAAGTTGTCTTTCTACATCTTGTTTGCAGGCATCAGGATACTGATCGCTTTCTTTTCGATACTTGTCTATCAGTGGAGTGGTGTCTATCCATACCACCCGTATGGTTACATCCTTCTTGCGGAACGAGCGTGTGTAGTATCGTGCGGGCATATTCCAGCGGCGGCTCACGCCGGAATAGTCGGCTACTGCCTGCGTGTTGCCGCGGTATTCATGGTTGCCAAGCACGGGAAACCAGTTTATCATCAGTTCCGGATGAGAGTATATAAGTTCGTAGTTTGTCATCCAAAGCGGGTCTGATATACTCTGCACTCCGTCGAAGTGGTGTATGTCGCCGGTGGCAACGACAAACTCCGGCCCTACCTTCTCGGCCATATCTCCCATCAGGGCGGCTATGGTTTTCTGGTCGTAATATCCGTTACGCCCCATATCGTTCACAACATAGAAGTTCAGTTTCTTGTCGAAGATGCTGTAATCCGTAATCTGAGCTACAGCTATGCGGCACACAAGAAGTGCCAATAACAGTATTGTTTTCCTTTTCATGATTTTATTTCTTTTTTTTGTTAAACGGTCTATAAATTGATTTTTATTCCTGCATTCACTTTCACACCATAATACTCTGCCTGTGCCGTGCGGTTTTTGGTGCCTTGATAGTAGCGTAGCGGTTGGTTCAGCAAGTTGTTGGCTTCGGCATATATTGTGGTCTTGAACTTCTTGCCGAAGGTGTAGCTGGCGTTAAAGTCCATATAGCCCACCTTGTCATAATAGCGGTCATAGAAAGAACTTTGTCCCATCTCGTCTATAAAGTCGGAAGCGAAGTTGTATGACAGACGCATATTAAGTCCTTTCTTCTCGAAATAGAGCGACAGGTTTGCTGTGTGTTCGGGTGAGCCGGGCAGGCTTAGACCGCTTTCGTTCTCGCGTCCTTCAAAGTTGAAGTCCTTTACTCTCGAATGTGAGTATGTGTATGTTCCGTAGAATCCGAGGCATTTCAGAGCCGGTGTGATGAATCCGAAATCACGCTGGTATGCGAGTTCCACGCCAAAGAGGTTTGCGTTACCGGCATTCTGTGGCTGTGAGAAGAGTTTGTACACGTGTCCTTGATACTCCACATTGGTGCGCGTCAGGTCAACAATGAAGTCATCGATTTTTTTGTAGAACACTCCGGCACTGACAAGGCCGATGCTGCGGAAGTAGTATTCGGCGGAAATGTCGAGGTTATAAGACATCGTTGGCTCCAAGTCGGAGTTTCCGAGCGTTATCTCATCGTCTGAGCGTTTGATGTTCACGCTTGGAACGAGTGCCGAATACTTTGGACGCGAGAGTGTCTGGGTGAATGAGCCGCGCACCTTGAAATCGTCGTTGACACTCCATTTCAGCAGCAGCGACGGCAGGAAATTGGCATAACTGCTCCTCTTTCTCTCCGTGGGTGTCGTGATGTCTTCGTCGGCATCATACGAGCGTCCGGTATATGCAAGGCTAGTATGCTCCAGACGCAGTCCTGAGGTGAGTTCAATGTTGCGTGTGAGGTGCGTGTCAAGCCTGATGTAGCCGGAGCTTACAGTCTCACGGGCGTTGAAGTTTGTGGCGAGTTCTTCCTGTATCTGTTCTTTCTCGAAGAGCGAAGGGTCATTAAGATTGAGTGAGCCTGTATACTCCTTGCTCGCATATAGCCCCGCACGGTATTTGGAGTCGGGCATGAAGTGGCTGTTTGTCTGGTCTGTGATGTTTTCCAGACTGTTCTGCATGAATGTCTTTTTGTCAAATGGCGTGTATTCATAGAAGTCTATATCCTTGTCTTTGGTCTTGCGTACTATCTTTGCACCGAATTTCAGCTTATTTCCGTTCTTGAACGGCAGTTTGAAGTTTGTGGCTATTTTCAAGTCCTGTTCCACAATGTCTTCCTGTTGCTCGGTCAGTTCTTTCAGCTTGAAGTCATTGCCCAAAGTCATTATGTATCCGTCGAGTGGCTTTGCGAAAGGACGGCGCTCATCGCTAAGATCAACGTCGAATTTCTGCTTTTTCAACTCGAAGTCAATGTATCGCTCGTTGGGGCGTTCCTCGGTGGCACGGGCATATCCGGCGTGCCAGTCCATCTGCAACGCTCCGAAAAGATGCTCGCCGCCCAAAGTGAAGTCCATTGTGCGTTGACGTTCAAGCCGTGCGTTGCGGTTGTCGGGCGTACCGGCCTTTGTCTGCACGCGAACGGTTGCCTGTCCCTGTTCGTCGAGATTCTTTAGAGTGGTACGGTAGCGGTTCTCCCAGTCATTTCGGTTGTTGAATATACCCTTGAAATAGAGCTTGTTGTTGGTGTTAATGTCCCAGTCCAATGCGGCGGAGTAGCTTTGTCTCTCACGTGTTACATAATACTGGCGTATCTGGTAGTCGTTGATATACGTTTTACCGTTTTCTCCCTGTTCCCATGCGAACTCTGTGTCATAAGAGCCGGATGGCGCGTTTTGATAGGATGCGGAAACAACAAGTCCGAGCCGGTTGTTGAAGAATCTGTCGCCGTATGTCAGACCGAGGTTGAGCTGTGCCTTTTTGCTCACCCAGTTGTATCCGCTTCCTGCTGTAGCGTTGAAGAAACGGCGGAACGGTGAGCTTTTCGTTACAAGATTAATGCTGCCTCCGATGGCATCACCATCCATGTCGGATGTAACGACCTTGTTCACCTCTATTGTCTGTATCATGTCGGCGGGTATGAGGTCGAGCTGCACATTGCGGGTGTCTCCCTCTGCCGAAGGTATGCGGTCGCCGTTCACAGAGACAGAACTGAGGTCGGCACTTGTGCCGCGCACTTGTCCGAAACGGGCCTCCCCCTGATCGTACTGTACATTTATTCCCGATATGCGTTTCAGTGCGTCGCCGATGTTTGAGTCGGGGAATTTCCCGACTTGATCGGCAGATACAATGTTTGTAATGCCCATATTGTTCTTTTGCGAGTTTATTGCTCTGCGTTGTCCGGAGAAAGCACCGTTCACTACGACTTCTTTCAGTTCCACCCCTGCATCAAGTGTGAAGTTCTTTTCGGTGGTGCGCCCGGCAACGATGAGTATCTTTGTCTCAACAGGTGAGTAACCCACATACCGTACAGTTGCAGTATATGTACCGGGTTCAATATTTGATATTGTGTAGAAGCCGTTTATATCGCTCGTTACTCCTGCGTGCAGTGTGTTAATGTAGACGGATGCGCCCGGCAATACATTGTTCTCGGCATCGACAATACGTCCGCGCACGGCACCTGCCTTTTCTGATAATTCACCGTTTGCCCACGTGTTTATGACAACGGCGGACAAAATAAAAAAAGAAACTAACCTTAATAATTTTCCCATAAATCTTAATTGTTTGTATTCGCCGGCAAAATTAAGGAGGTGATATTATAGAAATGTTACATATAGATTAACAAAATATGAATTAAAAAGAAGATGGAAAAACGGAGGATGAGAGAAAAAACAAGTATCTTTGCATAAGACAAGCTGCATTCGGCAAATTGAGAATAAATTCTCTTTGCGCTCGTTTGCACTATCTTTGTACCTTGATATAATATGTTGTAGAATGGAAAATCAATATCGCAAGACTTTTCCCGACCTCATGGCGGGCAAGAAAATTATGTATATACACGGCTTCGGGTCGTCGGGAGCGACGCATACGGCACAGCTTCTTCGTGAGTATATGCCGCAGTGCGAGGTCATCGCACCCGATGTGCCGCTGCATCCGGAGGAGGCCGTGGCTATGCTCAGACAATTGGCAGAGACCGAACAACCCGACCTTATCATCGGAACGTCGATGGGCGGTATGTACACGGAGATGCTTTCGGGCTTCGACCGTATTGTCGTGAACCCGGCATTCCGTATGGCAGACACGATGAAGGAACACGGAATGACGGGAAAACAGGTGTTTCAGAATCCTCGTAAGGATGGTGTGCAGGAGTTTATAGTTACGAAAGCACTCGTGAAGGAATATCGCGACATCACAGAACTTAATTTCGCCAGTATCACAGACGAGGAGCGCGGCAGGGTGTTCGGCTTGTTCGGCGACAATGATACTACGGTGAACACCTACGGACTGTTCCTTGAACATTATCCGCAGGCAATACGTTTTCATGGCGGACACCGTCTTGAAGACAAGGTGGTGGCGCACTATCTCATTCCGATTATCCGACGGATAGACGACCGGCAGAGCGGTCGCGAGCGCCGTTCGGTATTCATTCATTACGATGCGCTTCACGATTCATACGGCAAACCTCTGTCGAGCCAGCGCAAGGCATACGAGTTTCTGATAGAGAACTATAATGTTTATGTCGTGGCTGATGCTCCCTCGGCACGCCCCGAGGCAACGATCGAGGTTATGGCATGGGTCGAAGAGTATCTCAGTGCGCCAGCATGGAACCGCACGGTGTTCACCAACAGCGTCGGAACCATCTATGGCGACTATCTCGTGAGCACTGCCGAGCGGGATGATTTCCTCGGAACGGCTATCCGATTGGGCAGTGACGAGTTCAAGACGTGGGAGGAAATAATCGTCTTTTTCGACCGTCTGAACGGGCAATGAAAGTGAGGTCGTTTCGCTTTCAGGTTGTGAGGTGTGAGGTTATGAGGTGAGATTACCAAATGAGTTTATCCTTTGAAGCATATATCACCTTAAGACCTCAATACCTAAGACCTGTGAGCGTAGCGACCTAAAAAAGGTTATAAAGTTAAAATACTTACTATTGATGGCTCTGCCCGTTTTAAGAAACGGCAAACAGTTGGTATCTTTGTAGCAAGTTAAACCGTTGAGTTTTCACGTCTATGGTTATGAGGTGAGATTACCAAATGGTGTCATCACTTTAAAGCATATATCACCTTAAAACCTCAAGACCTAAGAGCTGAAAGCGAAGCGACCTAAAATTAATGAGTATGAGAATCGAGAAAGTACACGCAAGGGAAATCCTCGACTCCCGTGGCAACCCCACGGTGGAGGTAGAGGTGACGTTGGAGAACGGAGTGATGGGACGCGCAAGCGTTCCGTCGGGGGCTTCAACAGGTGAGAACGAGGCATTGGAACTGCGCGATGGCGACAAACAACGCTATGGCGGAAAGGGCGTTCTGAAGGCCGTTGAGAACGTGAACACCATTATCGCGCCGGCTCTGAAGGACGAATGTGTGCTGAATCAGCGCGCCATCGATCACAAGATGCTCGACCTTGACGGCACGCCCACGAAGAGCCGCTTAGGGGCGAATGCCATACTGGGTGTAAGTCTCGCCGTGGCGCATACCGCTGCGAAAGCTCTCGGCATACCGCTCTACCGCTATATCGGCGGAACAAACACCTACGTGCTGCCCGTTCCGATGATGAATATCATCAACGGAGGTGCTCATTCTGACGCTCCGATAGCGTTTCAGGAGTTCATGATACGTCCGGTGGGCGCAAGTAGCGAGCGCGAGGCGATACGGATGGGTGCGGAAGTGTTCCATTCACTACAGAAACTGCTCAAGAAACGCGGCTTGTCTACGGCCGTAGGCGATGAGGGCGGCTTTGCTCCGGCTCTCGACGGTATTGAGGACGCACTCGAAAGCATCTGCACGGCGATACGCGATGCGGGCTACGAGCCAGGCAAGGACGTGCGCATTGCAATGGACTGCGCCGCATCGGAGTTTGCGATACAGGAGAATGGCGAGTGGTTCTACGACTACCGGCAGTTGAAGAACGGTATGCCGAAAGACCCGAACGGCAGAAAACTCACGGCCGCGGAGCAGATTGACTATCTCGAAGAACTGATAACACGATACCCAATCGACTCTATCGAGGACGGACTTGATGAGAACGACTGGGAGAACTGGGTGCTGCTGACAGAGCGCATAGGCAAACGCTGCCAACTCGTAGGCGACGACTTGTTTGTCACTAACGTGAAATTCCTTGAGAAAGGCATACGTATGGGTGCGGCAAACTCTATATTAATAAAGGTGAACCAAATCGGTTCGCTCACCGAAACGCTCGATGCCATAGAGATGGCGCACCGTCATGGCTACACCACCGTGACGTCGCACCGTTCGGGCGAGACCGAAGACACGACCATTGCCGACATTGCCGTGGCTACGAACAGCGGTCAGATAAAGACCGGTTCGATGTCGCGCACCGACCGTATGGCTAAGTACAACCAACTGATACGCATCGAGGAGGAACTCGGTGCTACGGCAAGTATGCCGCGACAGTTCTGAGAATGCGAGTCAGGAACGAGTCTGAGAAGGTCAAAGGGGTATCTGAAACCAACGGGAAAATGCCTTTTCAGAATATACAGATACACCCTCTGACAACATCAATAGAGCCGCCCGAACGGATGAACAACCCGTTCTGTTACGAGCCTCATCCGCTGTGTGTCATCGCAGCGGATGAGGTTCGTGCGTTTATACGTGGCAGGTCGGAGTGGCATGAGGAAGTGGACAAAGGCAAGATGTTTGGTGTTCTCGTGGTGAAGGACGGCACGCGCTTGGGCTATCTCGCAGCATACTCCGGACAGATAGGCGGCAGGAGCGACTGGGAGGGATTCGTTCCGGCGGTGTTCGACTATCTTCAGGAGGACGGATACTTCAAGCGGCACGAGGCGGAAATAACGGAAATGAACCGTGAGGTGGAGCGACGTGAAGCCTCCCCGGAATTGTTTGCGCTTACGGATGAATCGGAACGGTTGCGCCGTGAGGCTGACGCTGACATAGCCGAGCACCGTAACCGTATGACGGAGGCAAAGCGGCAACGCGACTATCGGCGCGCCACCGAGACTCTCTCAGCAGAGGACGAGGCACGGATGACAGCCGAGAGCCAGTTTCTGAAGGCCGAACTGCATCGCGCCAAGCGGCGTTATGCCGAACTGTTAAGTGGTGTTGAGGCTAAGATTACCGAGTTGCGGACTGCCATAGACGTACTGAAACGCGAGCGCAAGCGATACTCCGACGGCCTGCAACGCTGGCTGTTCTCCCATTTCTGTATGCTCAACGCTGAGGGCGAGAGCCGCAACCTGATGGATATTTTCGCAGATACCGTGCTGCGTGTGCCGCCGGCCGGGGCAGGGGAGTGCTGCGAACCCAAGCTGTTGCAGTATGCTTTCTCCCACCGTCTGCGCCCGCTCTGTATGGCGATGTTCTGGGTGGGGGAGAGTCCTAAGATGGAAATACGCCACGACGGTTGTTTCTATCCGGCTTGCAGCGGTAAGTGCAAGCCGATACTGACGTGGATGTTGCGTGGCATTGACGTGGAAACGGTGGATGGTGGCGACCCATCGGCCTGTGGTTGCGCTTCTGTAGATGTTCGGTCAGACCGTAGTGAGGTCTCTTCGGCTTCGCCTTTTAGATTCTCTTCGATTGAGACGGTGTATGAGGACGAAGTCCTTGTGGTAGTTTGCAAACCCTCCGGTATGCTTAGCGTGCCGGGCAAGAGCGCGCGGTTGTCGGCATACGACATTGTGAAGGCGCGTTGTCGAGATGCCGAAGAGATTATGGCGGTGCATCGTTTGGATATGGCAACGTCGGGTTTGCTCGTCTTTGCAAAGACAAAGGCTGCACACAAAAGTCTGCAACGCCAGTTTGCCGAACACACCATCATGAAGCGTTATGTGGCCGTTCTCTCTGCGCCCATAGCCCGGGCGGAAGGTGTTATCAGTCTGCCCATGCGCCCCGACCCGTTAGACCGTCCCCGTCAGGTGGTGGATATGCTCGGCGGTAAGTCGGCCGTTACGCGCTACTGCCTCATCTCTCATCCCCAAACGCCCGTGCAACGCGCCTTCGCAAAGCATGGCTCGCCCCTCGTTGCGTTATATCCCGAGACGGGGCGCACCCACCAACTGCGTGTACACTGCGCCCATCGCGACGGCCTCAACGCCCCCATTGTCGGCGACACGCTCTACGGTACTGCTGCCGACCGCCTCTACCTGCACGCCGAATACCTTGAATTCACCCATCCCGTGACAGGCGAGCGTATGAGATTCACAAGCCAAGATTGTGTTTTATAAGGATATTACATCCATTCGTCTTGTTCAGATTTATCGGTAGATCGTGGAAGAAGTCATGTCCTAATATTATATAGATTCATGATAAAAGTACAACGCTTCTGCATAGAATCTATAGATGAGTGTATGATGGAATGGGAAAAACTCTATGTACGCATGAGTCTTCGCTCTTGGATTTTTCTCACGATAACGCAAATAGCAACAGGTCATCGCAGTTGTCGCGTACCTCCTCTATTATCTCGTGGCACCGCCGTTCGCTTATATTTATCTTCGTGCCTACGGTTATGAAGTCTTGCAGCGTGGGGCTACCGGTCCCGTTTACCGATGTGGCGTGTTGTCCGTTGTAGCCTTCTGTGCATAGTGTCAAGTCGTATGCCGGTGCGAGCTGCCAGTGCCATTTGCCAGCCGGGGCTTCTCTTACAAGGAAACTGAAGTTCTTGCAGTGGTCATCCTTGTTGCCGGTCAGGTAGTTGAACACCATACGCCTGTACATCTCCTCCACCTGCTTTGCGTCCTGAGTAAGATAACCGGTCAAGGCGAGAAGATTGCTATAATCGAGGATAGGGGTTGACAATGAAATACACAGCAGTCCGCCGGCAGTGGCTACGTGGATGCGGTTACCATCGCCGTCAATATCGAATCTTCTCGTGGCAAAATACTTGCCATTTATCAGCCTGTAGTCGGGCACGTCAATTCCGCATCGGCGAGCCGTCTCATTATAATGATACTCCTGCCGTCCCATATCCTGCGGGTCGTATGTGTGGCGGAATTTCACCAGCCAGTGCCCCTCGCCGTCTGCGAATACGGCTTTAGGATGACAACCGCCGCTGTTGCCGCTGTTATAGAGCAGCAGTCCGGCGTCCGTATCCTGCTGTTCACGTAACACCTCTAATGCTTTCTCCTGTAGGATGTCAAAGTCTACAATATTCGTTTCCTGCCCAACAATGGTCTCCGGCTCGTATATCAACGCCCCCATACCACTGCTGCCGACAATGCTGAGCCTGTCGAGTGCGGAGAGTTGCCTATCGTCTATGCCCTCTTTTTGCAGCGTCTTGTGCAGCAGATAACGACCATAGCCGTCGGGCAGGCTGTCCTCGAAAACTCCGAAGTTGCCATACAATGGCTGCGGTTTGGCGATGAACAGCCCCGGACGCAACGGCAATTCCAGCGGAGAGATGCTGAATCCGCCGGCGAGCCATGCTTTATCATATTCGAAAGCACACAGTTTCTCGTCTGGGGTCATCGACAATGTGCCGACAACCGCACCATGATACCTCACTGTCAGTCTATCAATTCCCATCATATCCTATGTGCCTTTTTCTTTCCCCTGTTTCTGCGTATCTGCGTAAGCTCCTCCATTGTGGAGTATTTCGGCTCGGCGAAGATGTTCTTTATCTCGGAAGTGTATTCCATAGCCATGGCAATACCTATCAGATTCTTCAGTGAGATGAGTCCCTTCTGCTCGAATCTGACGATGTTGCTTACTGCCACGCCCGACTTCTCAGCCACCTGCTCGCGCGTCATGTTCTTCTCTATACGCCGTTTGCGGAAGTCGTCAGCCAACATACGGGCAATGTCATCTGCATTGTCGAACGTGTAGTTGTCTAAAAGTGATAAGATATTATTCATATCTCGCATTTCTTTCCTGTTATAAACAAAATATTATCAGTTACAAAGATACAAATAATTCCGGTAAATCCCGTTATCATTGCAAAGAAAGTTTTTTACCGGACTGCAATAAATAATTATAGAAGTTAAGGAAGATGGCGCTTTATTAGATTACAGCGAATGAAATACAATGCGATTATATTTATACAGTTTTTGTACAAAGCCTCTGTACTGTTTGTACATGGGCTTTGTAGCATTAGTACAAAGGCTTTGTACTTTTAGTACATAGGCCATGTACTAAAAGTACAACACGCTTGTAGAATTCTGTACTAACTGTATTGAAATTCCGAAATTATTGTTGGCCGGTATAAAGACTACCTCTGTTCATGGTTATATTTGTGTGTTGGCAAAAACAAAGATAACTAAAAGAGGCCGTGCCTATTTTGACACAGCCTCCTGCTTTGCAGTTTTCTTTATCAAAAGATGTAATGCCTGTTACGACGTTGTTGTCATCGATATTGCCGATTGAGAGAATGAAGCAATAGCTGCGTACATTATTTATAATATTTACAGGGTTGGTCTCATACTCGTAGTTCTTGTCGCCAGTATATGATACAGGGAAGATATTCTGGTCTACTGAGAGATAAGTATAATTCTTCTTTGCTGTAGAGTTTGGACGAGTTCTCCAGAAGTTCAAAGGCACAGTTCTGTATGTCCTGTCATTAAGGTCATCTGTATAATAATACTTGTTTGCTGTGGCCGATATGGGACATAAGTGTCTGGAAATCACATTAATCATTCAACTTTCCACATTACGCTTCAAACATTCCACATTAAACTCCGGCTATCCGGTTTTCATTAAGCTTTCATTTGTTTTTTTGAGGAAAAATAGTTTTTGTTTGGAGTGAAGTAACGGTGATATTTGTTAACTTTGCCTGCGGAAGAGTTGCGTCCGGTAACTTATTGCTTTATATTCTTAATTCACTCAAACGAAGACTATGGACATGAAGGATTTGATAATAATAAACTCGATTGATGATTATAACAGGCTTATGGGCTTCGAGACCAGACACCCGTTGGTGGCCGTGGTCGACATGACAAAGGCCAAACAGGAGAGTGCCCGTATGGAGCGTACAATGAGATATGATGTATATTCGCTGTGGCTGAAGCAGACCAAGTGCGGCGACATAACCTACGGACGGATGCCATACGACTATCAGGAGGGCACGGTTACATCGTTCGCACCCGGTCAGATGGTGCATTTCAAGCCTGCGCCCGACTATAAGCCTAATGCCATAGGGCTGCTTTTCCATCCCGACCTCATCCACGGCACGTCGTTGGGAAAGAATATCCGGCAGTATAACTTCTTCTCTTATTCCTCGCGCGAGGCTCTGCATCTGTTTTATTGGAGGTAAGAGGTAAGGAGTGAGAGGTGAGAGAAATGCTTTATTGAGTGAAGAGTGAAGAACAAAAAGTGAAGAGTGAGGAATCTTCAATCTGAAAGAGTATCGTCTGAACTCCTGTCTTCTGTCTCCTGACTACTTTATAATAATGATTATATTAGATGATGTGGCAACGGGATATGGCCGTAAAGCCGTTGCCGAACATATAACGGCCGAGATAAGGAGCGGCGAACTGACGTGCCTTATCGGTCCCAACGGTGCGGGAAAGTCTACGCTGTTGCGCACATTAGCGGGCTTTCTTCCGGCGTTGGCGGGGCGCGTCATGCTGGCTGGAAAGCCACTCTCAGACTACACTCCAAAAGAGCTGGCGCGATTGGTGAGCATCGTCCTGACGGCAAACAGCGATATTCCGAATCTCAGTGCAGGCGATGTCGTGGCACTTGGCCGCTCACCTTACACAGGCTTTTGGGGTACGCTTGGCAACGACGACCGCAAAATTGTGGACGAGGCATTGCGCCTTACCGCTACGGAGCATCTGCGCCACCGCATGATAAATACTCTGAGCGACGGCGAACGGCAGAAGGTGATGATAGCGAAAGCTCTTGCGCAGCAGACGCCCGTGATTCTTCTCGACGAACCGACGGCCTTTCTCGACTTCCCGAGTAAAATCTCCATGATGCGGCTCCTGCGCAACCTGGCTCACGACCTCGGCAAAACCGTGTTTCTTTCTACCCACGACCTCACGATTGCCTTGCAGTTGGCAGACACCATTTGGCTTTCCGACGATTCCGGAAACATTGTCTCCGACACACCGCGCTCGCTCGTCAACAGTGGCATACTGCAAAAAATAATGTCCGACGAGTGTATCACCATCGATGCAGAGAGCATGACTGTAAGGGTCGAGGGCTTTCGGGGGATAGAGGAATGAGGATGTAGAAATCAGATTTTCTGCATCAGTTTATATCCTGCTATCACCTGAATCAGGATGCCGGGCAGACCGAGGCTCACGTCTTGAAGGGCTGCGACGAGCGATTCAGTCATAGCCCATTCGACGATGATTCCAAGACCTTGATATGCGAGTATGGCGGCGGCTACAGCCCAAAGAGCCACCCGGCCGACCTTGCGCGCAAAGAATGATGCGGCCACGGCGAGCAGAACCGATTTAGTCAGGATTATCGGGAGCATCGGTGTGGGCGGCATTCCGAACAGCATATTGTTGAGAACTGGCGAGAGAATGGCTGTAAACAGGCCTGCGGTGAGCCCGAAACGATATGCCGCAATGAGCGTGAAGAAATATATCGGCAGGAAAATCAGTCCGCCACCCGGTATGAGATGGCACAGTTGGGGCAGCAGGATGTTGCCTGCGGTAAACATTGTGGCAAGCAGATAGGTCTTGCCTTGCGTCGCACTGAGGTGCGTGACGGGTGTCGATAGTGATGGTGTCATATTGCTATTTTTTTTCTTTGTTCATGAATTTGCTTATCTGTTGATATGCCTCGTCGGGCGAGTCGGTAGGTTCCGTGAGCCGTTCTATCGGGCAGATGTCAGTCTGCGCACGGTTGATGATGTGCGGAACTTCCTTTCCGAAAGCCACGCGTATGCCCTCACGGCGCAACACTTGCAGTGCCGGACTGCTGATGATTCCTGCATAAACCTCGCTCACGCCGCCCTTGATGAGCAGCATCGCCGCCCCTTTGCCTATCACCCTGTCGGCTATTGTTGCGCCGGCGAGAAAGTCGGGCTCGGAGGATAGCAGCACATATAGGTTCACTACTCCGCGGCGGTGGAACTCCCTTGTTCGCCCATCGCTTGCCCGTATCACGCCGCGGCAGGTCTCTGTGTCGAGCATCGGCTTCAACGACAGAGCCGTAGGGCAGTTATCTTGATAGTTATTCATATAATTGTTATAGCCCCCCTCTAATTCAATAGTCTTTTCTCCCCCCTTCGGTTCCCCCAACGGGGGACAGAAACCCCATGGGGGAAGAATTAACAGGGGGACTTGAATTTATGTTTATAATTTGATATAATTGTCTTGTTGGTGAGAGTTGGGTGTGGATATAAAGTTATCAATTCCCATTTTTCAATCCACCATCCTCACTTCCCTCCCCCTTGGGGGAGTCGGAGGGGGCTTCATATCTCTTACCTCTCACTCCTTACCTCTTACTTCTGGCAGTGGGGCTTTCAGTTCCTCCACGAACTTATCTATCCTGTGAAGCTCGTTCGGAATCTTTATTCCCTGCGGACAATGCGACTCACACTGGCCGCATCCGATACAGTGGGCGGCCTGCCGCAGCTTTGGAACGGAGCGGTCGTAGCCCACGAGGAAGGCGCGACGGGCACGCTTATACTCGTTGTCGCGCTCCTGATGAGGCATATTCCCCTCCTTTATGCACTTGTTGTAGTGCGAGAAAATGGCCGGAATATTGATGCCGTAAGGACACGGCATACAATAGTTGCACTCGTTGCAGGGTATCGTCTTGAGGTCGTAGATGTCCTTTGCGACCTCCATCAGAAACGCGTTCTCCTCCTTGCTGATAGGCTTCAGTGGCGAGTAAGTGCAGATATTCTCCTTCAAGTTCTCCATGTAGCTCATGCCACTGAGCACAGTGAGCACGCCGTCGGGAGTGCCGGCGAAGCGGAACGCCCAGCTCGCCACGCTGCTTTCGGGGTCGCGCTGCTTCATCTTCATCACGATTTCGTCAGGCACGTTAGCCAGTCTTCCGCCGAGAAGCGGTTCCATGATGATTGCCGGAATGTTGCGTTTCTTCAGTTCTCCGTACAGATATACGGCGTCGGTGTTGCGCTCATTAATCTCATTGGCAAAGTTCCAGTCGAGATAGTTCAGCTCTATCTGTACGAAATCCCAATGATAACGGCCCTCGTCATGCCATTTCAGGAGCATATCATACACCTTGATGTCGCCGTGATAAGAGAATCCCAAGTTCCTGATGCGGCCTTTTTTCTTTTGCTCAACGAGCCAGTCGAGCATCCCGTTGTCCATGTATCTCGCGTTGAAAGCCTCGAAGGCATCGAGCTTTTTGCCGTCTTCGGTGTCGGCAGGCAGGCCTATTCCGTGAAGCAGGAGATAGTCTGCGTATGTTGTCTGCAACTCTTTCAGCGAGTTTTCAAACATCTCCTGCGATGCTTTCCTGCTCCATGTGGCCGGTGCGAAGTTCGATAACTTCGTGGCAAGGAAGTACTTCTCGCGCGGATGACGGTGCAGGGCGATGCCCGTTGAGTGTTCTGACAGACCCTGACAGTAGGCGGGTGACGTGTCGAAATAGTTCACTCCGTGTTCCAGTGCATAGTCAACCTGCTTGTTTACCATCTCTTGGTCAATCTCTGCATTAGGATTTTCGCGCGCCGTTCCGCCTCCGTTCACGGGCAATCGCATCATGCCGTAGCCGAGGATAGACACCTTTTCCTTTGTGGCGGGATTCTCGCGGTAGGTCATTTTATCCTTCGGCGGATTGGCATACTTATCCGTTGCGCTGTCGCCTGAGCCACTTCCGCAAGCCGATAATGCTGCTGTCGATGCCACGGCACTGCCTCCGAATATCTTCAGGAAGTCTCTTCTGTTTATCTGTTTCATTGTTCAGCCTTTCTCTTTGTTTGTTGAAAATTGCCGGTTACCGGCTGTTTTGCGCTATTTCATCGGTGCTTCAGCGGTTAAATCTCACGGTGAACTTCATGTCCCTCTACGTATATTGCGCTGAAAGGACGTGCCGGACACAGGTTTTCGCAGGCACCGCAACCTATGCATACTGCCGCGTTGACCGTTGGAATCTTCACCGATTCAGGGTCTTTCGGGTTCGATGGCACCATAAGTATCGCACCCGTGGGGCAGTGGCGGGCGCAGTTGCCGCACTCAACGCCGTCGGTCAGTGGCACACAGTTCTTCCTTATCACCACCGCATGGCCTATCTGAATCGCGCTTTTCTCCTCTTTCTTAATCGGCTTGATAGCTCCTGCCGGACAAACGTTGCTACATTTGGTGCACTCCGGACGGCAATATCCGCGCTCGAACGACATCTCCGGCTGCATGAACCGGCTGAGGTCGGACGATGGTCGCAATACGTCGTTGGGGCAGGCCGATACGCATAGCTGGCAGGCGGTGCATTTACGGGCCATGTTCTGGGCCGAAACAGAACCCGGTGGAGTCAGCGGAGTAGAGCGTTTCGGAGCTATCTTGTCTTCGATAACAGCCAGTCCGCCGTCCACTTTCTTCTTGTCCTGAGCCAAAGCTGCCGTCGCCGTGGCCATCGTTGCTATGGCTATGAACGACCGTCGGCCTATGTCGGGCTTGTCGCCGTTGCCATCCGGCGTGCCGGCAGTAGGCTTCTTGCCCTCGTGCCTGTAGCTTATCGCACCGTGGGTGCAGGTGTCTATGCAGTCCATACAGGCCACGCAGCGGCTGTAATCAATCTTATGGTTCTTCGAGTCGATGCAGCTTGCCTTGCAGTTGCGTGCGCACAGTCCGCAGGCGTTGCACTTTGACGTGTCTATGACAGGCTTCAGCCACGAGAAACGCGACAGAAATCCGAGCAAAGTACCCACCGGACAGATGGTGTTGCAGTAGGTTCGGCCGTTACGCCATGCCAGAACGGCGATGATGATGAACGTCGCTACGGCCACGCCAAGCACTAATGCGCTCTTTATCCAGATGTCCGAAGCCGAAAACATATAGCTGTCGGCCAGTTCAGCGAAGTATGCCAGCACGTTGTTTCCGGCCATATAAATAGGGCGGAAGATGTTCGACATGATGCGGCCGAATGCGCTATACGGCTCAAGCAGGGTCGTTATGGCCGCTATTCCGAATATCAGCGAGAGCGTGAACAGTACGAATACCGTCCAGCGCAGCATCGTCTTGGCAGCCGAATACGTGTAGCGGTACTTCTTTTTCTTCTTTCCCAACCGGCCAAACACGTCCTGCATGAGGCCCAACGGACATATTACGGAGCAGTAGACGCGTCCGAAATAGAGCGTAAGCAGCACAAGAAGGGCCACAATAATGAGGTTTCCGGCAAGCAAGGCCGGTATGAACTGGATGTGGGCGAGCACGTGCAGAGGCTTCTGTAGAGTGCCGGAGACATCGAGAAACAGCAGTGTCAGGAGGACCAGCATGATGGCGGCGAGACTTGTCCTGAGCCTGCGCTGCTTGCTGCCTTTCCTCTTTTTGCCGCTTCGTGGGGCTTTGTCTCCGATAGGGGAGTTCTGTTTCTTTTCCATATTATCTTAGGTTTGTCTGTTTGTCTTATACTTTTCCTTCTCTGTTATCATCACTATTCGGATGCTGATTTCGTACAACAGCCATATCGGCAGCGACACCATGACGAGCGTGAACATATCCGCTGTGGGCGTGATGATGGCAGATATAATCATAATCACCACTATGGCGTGACGCCGGTAACGGCTCATCCATTCGGAACGGAGCATCCCCGCGCAGGCCAGAAGCCAGCAGATGACTGGTATCTCGAACACGATGCCGAACACAAGGGTCATCATCAGCAGCGTGTCGACGTAGGAACTGAGCGTCAGCATATTGCTTATGTCGTCGCTCACGCTGTAAGTGCCGAGGAAACGGACGGTGAGCGGGAAGATAAGGAAGTAGTTGACGAGTGTTCCTATGATGAACATCGCGTAGGCACTCGCTCCCAACCGTATCGAGATACGGCGTTCATTGTCGTAGAGTGCGGGCGAGATGAAGCAGAAAAGAACGTAGATGACGTAGGGCGAAGCTATGAGAAGACCTGCCAGCAACGCCACTTTCATGTGAATCATAAACTGCTCCGTCAGTCCCGTGTTGATGAGATTGATTGCGAACGGCTCTGCTCCGAGCAGGCTATATGTCACGAATGAGCTGCGACTTGGTGCGAGAACCACGTCGAAGAGTGGCTCCTTCATGCAAAAAGCGAGTATGCCCATGACTACAGACGCAGCCAGAATCTTCAGCAGACTGTGGCGCAACACCTCAAGATGGTCCCAAAACGTAAGCGTCTCTTCACTCATTTCCGGATGCAATATTATTTCTCCGGCTTCTCATCTTTGTCGGGAGAAGACTCCTTTTTACTGTCGTCTTCCTTGCCGTTCATGCCGTCCTTGAAGCTCTTCACGCCCTTGCCGAGACCTTTCATCATCTCGGGAATCTTCTTTCCTCCGAACAATAGCAGCACGATGAGTGCTATGAGGATAATCTCCGGTGTACCTAACATATTCTTATTTCTTTATTTTGGGGTTAAACAATGTGTCCCGGGCTGCCGCCAACTGACGGTGCCCGGGACTTTTTAATATTATTTTATGCTAATGCCGTGTTGCACTCCACGATAGTGCCGTTCACCTCGTTCACAAGTTTGCTTATCAGTGTCGGTTTCAGGTAGTTATGGCCTCCGGCCTCGCCCGTACTGATTTTCACAGCCACGCGTCCTGTCGGCTCCTTACCCAATGCTTTGCATATCTTTACGAGTGCTTCGGGTGTTATCTCCTTTGTGAAATACACTTTAGATTGTCCAAATGCCGTTGCGCAAATCATCATTGCGAGGCTCAGCATGATTGTTCTCATAATCTTCTATTGTTTTTATTATTATACTTTTTTAGTAGTCAGGAGACTGGAGAAGCCCCCTTAGCCCCCGGTGGGGGGATAATAGGAGACAGTAGACGGGAGTTCCGGAGTTCAGACAAATGTCTTTTTAGTTGACGAGTTGCTACCTTTTTATTCATAAGGTATTGGATTTTTCACTCAATAGGTATTCTCTTACCTCTCACCCCTTACCTCTTACCTCAAAAACACTCCTTACCTTTTACCTCTAAAACGCTTCTTACCTCTAATTTGCAAAGATATAAATTATTCTCCAAAACCTATTTATAAAATTTACGGAATAATGTACCAAAATTACGGAACAGATGCGTCCGGGCAACTGCGGGTATTGAATATCTCTCCCAAACAGCTTCGATGAACGCGTGTTTACTCTCTTTTCTTATTGCAGCCACGGCTTCGTCAGAGAAAATTATATCTATAATTTATCGCCGTCTCTATCTGCTTGATTTTTCACTGAGATATGAATGCGAAAGTAATTCAGCCCAAATTACTTCAGTACTAAAGCCCGAATACTCGAGTAATCAAGGCCAAAATACCCGAGTACTCGACCCGAAATACTCGAGTACTTGACCCAAATTACTCGAGTACTTGACCCAAATTACTCGAGTACTGCGCCAGATTACTTAATACCTGTCCCGTATAATGCCTTCATACGTTATATTCCCGCGCAGAATGATATGTAAAATATCGCAGTGAAAGCAACGAAAATGTGTAAATTATCGCAGTGGAATGAAACTTTATTCTTATCTTTGCATAAAATGGCCGATGCTCGCTCAGCCGACGCCATATATATAAATAATAAGTAAAAGCAAAATATGGAACAATCAGAGAAGACAAAAATAGAGGAACAGATAGTTGATGTGCTGAAAACGGTGTACGACCCTGAGATTCCGGTAAACATCTTTGACCTCGGCATGATATATAAAATCGACGTGCAGGACGATAGTACTGTGGATGTGGATATGACCTTCACGGCACCCTCTTGTCCTGCGGCCGACTTCATACTGGAGGATGTACGCACGAAGATTGAGGGACTGTCTTCGGTGAAATCGGCAAATATCAATCTCGTCTTTGAGCCGGCATGGGACCAAAGCATGATGAGTGAGGAGGCGAGAGTGGAACTCGGATTTGATTAAAACAGATAAGGAGGGGTGATGATGAAAAGCGTTTATTTCCTTTCGGACGCGCATCTCGGCTCGTGGGCGATAGACCATAAGAGGACGCAGGAGCGACGGCTGGTGCGCTTCCTCGATACTATCAAGACGAAGGCGAGTGCGGTGTATCTGCTCGGCGATATGTTCGACTTCTGGAACGAGTATAAGTATGTTGTGCCGAAGGGCTACACTCGCTTCCTCGGCAAGCTGTCGGAACTTACCGACTTGGGCGTAGAGGTGCATTTCTTCACGGGCAACCATGATATCTGGACATACGGCTATTTAGAGCAGGAGTGTGGAGTGATAGTGCATAAGAAGCCTGCGACGATGGAGATTGGCGACAAGGTGTTCTATCTCGCGCACGGCGATGGACTGGGAGATCCCGACAATAAGTTCAAGTTGCTGCGCAAGGTGTTTCACAATCCCACCTGTCAGAAGTTGCTGAATTTCGTGCATCCGCGTTGGGGAATGTGGCTCGGGCAGACCTGGGCGAAGAAAAGCAGGCTCAAACGCATAGATGGTAAGGAGCCGCCATATATGGGGGAGAACAAGGAATTTCTTGTACTATATACTAAAGAGTATATGCGCACTCATTCCGGCATCGACTATTTCATCTACGGTCACCGTCATATAGAGCTCGACCTGATGCTCTCAAAGACTACCCGTATGATGATTCTCGGCGATTGGATATGGCAGTTCACCTACGCCGTCTTCGACGGTGAGCATCTGTTTATGGAGCAATACGTTGAGGGAGAGACGCAACTCTGAGCCTTTTTCCAAGAAAATCGGCGGCCGCCACTTTACATTTTTGACATTTATTACTACAAGATATTTATATGAATGGATTGAGATACAACATATAGGTCAACTACCATCTGATGATCCCGAATATGTGAGACTTGTCTCACTTATCTCAAACCTTTGGGAGGAAGCAAAAGCAAAGGCTGCGATTGCGGTCAACACGGAACTGCTTGATGCGAATTGGAAGACTGGTCAGTATATTGTAGAATTTGAACAAGGAGGTAACCCTAAAGCTAAGTATGGTGAATTCAAGCACAATTAAACCTATTACTTGATAATACTAAAAGTAAATAATATATATCGTCAGTTGGCTTCACTTCTATAAATTGATATTACGACAAAAATAGTCAAGGTTAATATAGTCCAATACAAAGATACATTTTTTTCAATTATATAAAGACTGTACTGCAAAGGTAAATAAAAAATCGATTTTTTTATTTACCTTTGCAGTACATATAGTATTGACGAATACGTGCGGTTGACGACAGACGGAGTGTAGCCGGCGCGTCAAGTTCGGGAACATTGGGCTATAAAGGAAACAGCTTTATATATAAATAGGTGAAGGAGATGGAAAACAAGATAGTAACATTCGGTGAAGTGTTGCTCAGACTGTCGAAGCCGGACCACCGGCGGATAGCTCAGGGCAGTACGTTCTGTGGCAATTACGGTGGTAGCGAGGCCAATGCGGCAGTGTCGTTAGCAGTGTTGGGCAACGATGTTGAGTATGTGTCGCGTGTTCCCGACAATGCCGTGGGGCGTGCCTGCTGTATGTACTTGCATGGCTACGGACTGAATCTCAGTCATGTTTGCCGTGGCGGAGACCGGTTGGGAAGTTATTATTTCGAGGATGCTGCGGCCATGCGCAACTCTTGTGTGGTCTATGACCGTAAGGATTCGGCATTCTATACCATGAAGCCGGGCATGATTCCGTGGCGCGAAGTGTTCCACGATGCAAGTATTTTCCATTGCAGTGGCATCACCTGTGCGCTCTCGCAGAGTGCGGCCGACGCAACGATGGAGGCTGTGGAGATAGCCGAGGAGATGGGGCTGACAATCTCGTGCGACATCAATTATCGCAAGAATTTGTGGAATTATGGTGCCGACGCGCATGAGACACTCGCAGAACTGGCTTCGCACGCCGACATAATCTTCGGCGACCAGGGCGAATACGAGGTGATTTCGGGCATGAAGCGTGTGCCGTTCAAGGCTCTTTCGGCCGATTATGCGATGGATTTACCTGCGTTCGGGAATTATCTCAATAAAGTACACGAGATGTTTCCGCGCTGCAAGAAGTTCGTTTTGGCCGCGCGCAACCAGATAACGTCGAGCCATCATACGCTCACCGGACTGCTTTATGCTTCCGGCCGTCTTGTGCCGGCGCGCATATATGATATAAATCCCGTTATCGACCCGATGGGTGTGGGCGATGCCTTCATAGCCGCTTACCTGCACGCCTATTGTAAATGGGGCGGGGACGACCAGCGTTGCATCGACTTCGCACTGGCCGCATCGGCTATAAAGAACTCTTTTGAGGGCGATTCAAACCTCGCCACGGAAGAGGAGATACTGGAACTGATGGGCCGTGAGTTTTGAGTTGTGGGCTGTCGGCGAAATAAATGACCGCAACTCTTGCACAATCGGAAAGAAATGTATATTTTTGTGCAAGTGAACGTGATTGCTATAATAAAGGAATAGGAACACTGATGATGAAATATGGCCGCATTCCGTTTGCATTCCGAAATACAGCATTTCAAATAGACAACAAGACAATAATTAATAAATAATACGATTATGATAGACGTAAAAGAAACATTGACAGAAGCCGAGGAGCGCATGGAGATGGCAGCGATGTATCTTGATGAGCAACTCGCACGTATCCGCGCGGGCCGTGCCAACGTGGCAATCCTCGACGGAGTGAGGGTAAATTCGTATGGCTCTATGGTGCCGCTGAATCAGGTGGCCAACGTTACGGTGCCCGATCCGCGAACTATTGCCATCCGTCCGTGGGACAAGAAGGCTATCCGCGACATCGAAAAGGCAATCATGGACTCTGATGTGGGTATCACTCCGGAGAACAACGGTGAGTTGATACGCCTCAATCTGCCGCAGCCGACAGAGGAAAGACGCCGTGACTTGGTGAAACAGTGCAACAAGATTGGCGAGAAAACCAAAGTTGAAGTACGCAACGTGCGCGCTGACGTGAAGGACAAACTGAAGAAGGCTATAAAGGACGGACTCTCTGAGGACAACGAGAAGGATGCCGAGCTGGAACTTCAGAAAGTACACGACAAGTATATCAAGAAGATTGACGGTCTGCTCGAAGAGAAGACTAAGGAGATAATGACTGTATAAAAAGAATGGATTTAAATGAAGAATGAAGAATGAAGAATGAAGAATTGCATGCCGGGACGCTACGGATTAATGGAACACATCATTCCGTCAGGCAATTCTTCATTCTTCATTCTTCATTCTTCATTCTTTAATATGAACGGACTTGTAATAAAGAACACCGGCAGTTGGTACACGGTGAGGACCGATGAAGGCCACGACGTGAGCTGCAAGATAAAGGGAAACTTCCGGTTGAAAGGCATACGCAGCACCAATCCGGTGGCTGTGGGCGACCGCGTAGAGATAATACGCAATCAGGAAGGCACGGCATTTATATCCGCTATTGAGGACAGACGCAACTATATCATACGCAAGTCGCCAAACCTTTCGAAGCAGAGCCATATCATTGCGGCCAACGTAGATCAGGCTTTCCTCGTCGTAACGGTGAACTATCCGCAGACTTCCACAACCTTTATCGACCGCTTTTTGGCTTCGGCCGAGGCATATCGGGTACCCGTGACGCTCGTGTTCAACAAGACCGACTTGCTGGCCCCCGAGGAGTTGCATTATCAAGAGATGATGATGACGCTCTATGACACTATCGGATACCGTTGCATGGCGGTGTCGGCAGCATCGGGCGAGGGCGTAGACGAACTGAGAACCCTGCTCAATGGCAAGATAACGCTGCTCAGCGGCAACAGCGGAGTGGGCAAGTCGACCCTCATCAACCGCATCCTGCCGGGCGCGCAACTGCGCACGGCTGAGATAAGCGACGCCCACAACACGGGTATGCACACCACCACGTTCAGCGAAATGCTTGAGTTGCCCGGCGGGGGATATATCATCGACACTCCGGGAATAAAGGGTTTCGGCACATTCGACATAGAGCCGGAGGAGCTGACAAGCTATTTCCGCGAGATATTCAAGTTCTCCGAAGGCTGCCGTTTCAGCAACTGCACCCACACGCACGAACCCGGATGCGCAGTCTTGAAGGCCGTCGAAGACCACTATATAGCCACATCGCGTTACCAGAGCTATCTCTCCATGCTTGAGGATAAGGATGAGAATAAGTATCGCGAGGCTTTCTGATGCGGTCGGGGCTTGTCTTTTTGGAGAATAAGTTTTGTTTTTTGCCGATTCAGTTCGGCATTTTTTTTACCCTTCGGTATAGTAATTAAAGCCATTGTTCCATTCTTTTGTGTTCACATTACAAACTATTCTAATGCAGTTATTATCCGTTTGTAATGTAATTTCCTGTTTGCAGACTCCTGTCGCTCCCTGTGCGAATGCTATATTTTCCCTTCCTCCCGATAGCTGTAATAACGTCCGTCGGTGATGATGAGGTGGTCGACGAAGTGAATGCGCATGGTTTGGCAGGCTTTGTTTACGATGTCGGTTATGCGGTCGTCGCCAGCACTCGGCCGCGTGTTGTTCGACGGATGGTTGTGGCAAATGGCGAGAGTGGTTGCGTTGGCAAGTATCGCCTCGCGCATGATGATACGCACATCGACTGCCGTTTCGGTTATTCCGCCGTGCGATATGCGCACCGCCTTTATCAGTTTGTAGCTCTGGTTCATCAGCAACACCCATGCTTCTTCCACGTCGAGGTCCTGCATCTGCGGGTGCATATAATTGTATATCGCCGTCGCCGAGTTGAGACTTTCACGCTCCTGTACTTTCTCTTTCTGTCTGCGTTTGCCCAATTCGCAAGCCGCGAGTATTGTCACGGCCTTTGCCGGCCCCATGCCCTTGTATTCGGTGAGCTGTGCAATGGTTTTCTTTCCGAGAGAGTTCAGGTTATTATCGCAGTCGGCCATGACGCGTTTCATCAGTCCTACGGCACTCTCGTCGGTAGATCCGGAGCCTATGAGAATAGCCAACAGCTCGGCGTTGCTTAATGCTTCCGCGCCGAGGCTCATCATCTTTTCGCGCGGACGGTCTTCTTCCGCCCAATGGTTGATAGTCAGTTTCATATTTTGCTTGCCGGTTTGTCCATTTGTCCGCCCATCCACTGAATTATTTATAGAATGTTTTCTCGAATGCAGAGAACTCATCTTTGCCCAACACGCAGCGTTTCCACCATGCTGAAAGGAAGCCGAAACCGTAGCCCATGAGCTGTACGAAAGCCGCATAGACACTGAGAACGCCTATTTTCAGACTCCTGTTCTGACGCGTGGAGTCCGCACATATTAATAATGTATATAGGAGAATGGGGGCTGGAGTGATTGTGCTGATGACGGAACCGATTGCTGCTGCCGTGTGATTGGGGCAGAGTAGGGATGTAGCCAGTCCCAAGATGAATAACAATATTAGTCCTATGACGCCAACGGTGAACACCATTGGCAGGAGATGCACCGCCTTAAGCGACTCTGGATATTTCTTGTAGAGGTTGATGCGGGCGATACCGCTGTTGTAGACCTGCCGGAAGAACTTGCGGAAATCCGTGCGCCGCTTGTGCCAAACCCATGCTTCGGGGAACAGACGGCACTTGCATCCTGCCTTGAATATGCGGATGGAGAAGTCTATGTCCTCACCGAAACGCATCTTTGAGAATCCGCCAAGCCTGCGGTAGACGTCGGCGCGTATGCCCATGTTGAACGAGCGCGGATAGAATTTGTCGAGCTTCTTCTTGCCTCCTCGGATGCCTCCGGTTGTGAAGAAGCTGGTCATGGAGTAGGAGATGGCCTTTTGTGTGTCGGTGAACGACGGGTGGGCACAGTCTGGACCGCCGAACGCGTCGGCAGGATTGGCTTGCAGTTCGTCGTCAATGGCTTTCATATAGCCGTCGGGCAGAACCACGTCGCTGTCTAATATAATAAGGTATTCGCCCTCAGCGCGCTCAGCTCCATAGTTGCGGCTGTTTCCCGGACCGGAGTTCTCTTTTGGAAAATATCTCAGATTCAGTCTGTCGGTGTAGCGTTTGCACACATCCTGACAGGTTATTTGCGAGCCGTCCTCAACTATTATCACCTCGAAGTCGTTGAGACTCTGCGTTGTCAGACTTGTGAGAAGTTCATCGACTTCGTCGGGACGGTTATATACCGGAACTATAATGGAGTATTTCATGATGGCGAATAACTGATGTTAGTGTGGGTATGAAACAGAAAATGGAGAACTATGATACTACCATCCGATTGCAGATAGGCATATATCATAATTCTCCATTATCGCGTCTTTGTATGAGACAAAGTGTTCTCTTGTTTGTTTGGAGCTGTCTATTACTCCTTCATGCGCTGCAAGTAGCTGCCGTCGCGAGTGTCAACCTGTATGAGGTCGCCCTCGTTGATGAACAGCGGTACGCGAACTTCAACGCCAGTCTCGAGAGTAGCAGGCTTGGTAGCGTTTGTAGCTGTGTCGCCTTTGATCCCCGGCTCGCTATGAGTGATGCGCAAAACAGTCTTTACAGGCATCTCGGCATAGAGTACAGTCTCTGTGTCGGCATCGCTGACAACCTCGACAACATCGCTCTCTTTCATGAAGTCAACACCGGTAACGAGTTCTTTGGCGATAGGAATTTGGTCGAAAGTCTCCTGATTCATGAAGATATAGTCCTCACCTTCTTTGTAGAGGAACTGATATGGGCGGCGTTCTACGCGCACGTCTTCGAGAGCTTCACCGATGTTGAAACGCTTTTCAAGTACTCGTCCGCTTACAACATCTTTCAGAGTGGTGCGCATGATAGTATTTCCTTTACCCGGTTTTACGTGCAGGAAGTCGATGCAGAAGTACAGCTTGCCATCCATACGGATGCAAGTGCCTTTCTTAATGTCTTGTGATTTAATCATAATTACTTTATCTTGAATTTGTTATCTATATCTTGTTAATAGGCTTAAATGCGCTGCAAAGTTACGTATTTTATAGAAAAAAACATAAATAATAGGACTAAAAATTGCATAATTCTTGGTTATTTGAAAAAGAATGAGTACTTTTGCACCCCAAATGAGAGTGAAAACTGTCTGCGAGATGTGTTGCGGGCGGTATCTTCTTGTTTAATAGTGGTGTATAATAATAGGAATAATAACAAAATAAAATAAATAGAACAATGAAAAGAACATTTCAGCCTCACAACAGAAGAAGAGTGAACAAGCACGGCTTCCGTCAGAGAATGGCAACAAAGGATGGCCGCCGCGTGTTGGCAGCTCGTCGTGCTAAGGGACGCAAGAAGTTAACTGTGTCTGACGAGCATCATGGAAAATAATCCGCGTTGAACGGATAAATTCGGGAAAACGGAAAGAAGTAGAGCCTATTCTTTGCTTCTTTCCGTTTTTTTATTTAATTTTGTCGGCGGTAGCAATGTGTTTTACTAACAGATAGATAATGGCAAAAAAAGACTTATTCGGAAAGTTCGCAAGTGCGTATGTTTGGGGAAATGTTGTCGCGGTGCTTATCGTGATAGCGTTTATTGCCCTGGGCGTGAGGATAGGGCTGGACTTTTATACCCGGCACGGTGAGTCGATAGTGGTTCCCAATATTGTGAATATGCAATATGATGATGCTGAGGATAAGCTCGATGCTTTAGGCCTTGACATTGCTGTCAACGATACGGGATATAACGAAAAGCTGCCACCCGACTGTATTTTGGAGCAGTCGCCGGATCCTGGAAAGCGCGTGAAAGGCGGATATATAGTATATGTTACCATTAATGCGGCAAGTCCGCCGACGCTTGTCATACCCGATGTCATAGAGAATGGCTCGTGGCGTGAGGTGCGTGCGAGGATGGTTTCGATGGGCTTTAAGATAACAGAGCCGGAGTATATTCCCGGCGAACGCGATTGGATATACGGAATAAAGGTGAATGGCCGTTCGGTGAAAGCAGGCGACAGAGTGCCTATCGATGCCAAAATCATGGTGCAGGTGGGCGACGGAACGCGTATTGTAACTGCGGCAGACTCGGCTTTCTTGAAGGATGAGGAAGTGGAGTACGGCGAACGTGAGGTAGATGTGCCCGATTACGTGTACGAGGAAGTGGAGGTGCAGGTGGATGCCGAAGGAAATGAGATAGACCACTCCTCACATTCTGATGTGCCTAATCCATAAGTGAGATGGCCCGTGATAGGGTATGGCAGTAATATAAATATGAATTAATGTATGGCGGACGAAACAGTCATAACAGATAATATAGAAGACATAGACGACGAAGAGCAACAGTTGTACGAGCATTTTCGTGTGGTTGTAGACAAAGGACAAGACCCTGTCCGCATAGACAAGTTCTTGTTCGAGCATCTGCAACATTCCAGCAGAAACAGGATACAGAAGGCTGCCGAGGCCGGATTCATACACGTGAATGACCGTCCGGTAAAGAGCAATTATAAGGTTCGGCCGGACGATGTCGTAACTTTGATGCTCGACCGTCCACGACATGACACGACAATCGAGCCTGAAGACATACCGCTCGACGTCGTTTATGAGGATGACGATGTTATGGTGATAAACAAACCGGCAGGTCTTGTGGTGCATCCCGGTGTGGGAAACTTCCACGGAACGTTGGTGAACGCCATAGCATGGCATTTGCGTAATCTTCCATCTTACGACCCGAATGACCCCGAAGTGGGTTTGGTTCATCGCATAGACAAGGACACCAGCGGTCTGCTTGTAATTGCGAAGACGGCCGAAGCGAAGACAAATCTCGGCGTGCAGTTCTTCAACAAGACCACGCACAGAAGCTATAACGCACTCGTCTGGGGCAATTTCGTTGAGGATGAAGGGCGCATAGAGGGCAACATAGCGCGCGATCCGAAAGACCGTTTGCGTATGGCGGTATTCCCGCCAGACTCCGAGATAGGCAAGCCCGCAGTGACCCATTACCGCGTTATAGAGCGCTTCGGTTATGTTACGTTGGTTGAATGTATCTTGGAAACAGGGCGGACACATCAGATCCGTGCCCACATGAAACATATCGGACACCCGATGTTCGCTGACGAGAGATACGGAGGAATGGAGATTATACGTGGAAACCGCAGCAGCACATACAAGGCTTTCATCCAGAATTGCTTTAAGGTGTGCGGCCGTCAGGCTCTGCACGCGCGTACTCTCGGCTTCGTTCATCCCAAGACAAGGAAGCAGATGGATTTCACTTCGGAACTTCCGGAGGACTTGCAGAAGCTGATTGAGCGATGGCGCGTATATATGAAAGGCACGACAAATGACACTTTTGCAAATTAATCACGTTATATATAATATATAAGGTATGACCGGGTGCGGCTCACCGTGCCTTAGGTTGAAAAACAAAATAGAACTATGAAGAATCTGAAAAGAACCATAGCCATCGTTTGCGGTGGCGACTCCTCGGAGCATGATGTATCAATGCGCTCCGCACAAGGCCTGTATTCATTTTTCGATAAAGAACGCTATGATGTCTATATCGTAGACGTTAAGGATACAGATTGGCACGTAAACTTCGACAACGGAGAGATTGCTAAAATCGACCGGAACGACTTTTCATTCATGAAAGATGGCAAGGCGGTGATGTTCGACTATGCCTATATCACCATCCACGGTACTCCGGGCGAGAACGGACTGATGCAAGGCTATTTCGGCCTTATCAAACTGCCGTATTCAACAAGCAATGTTCTCGTTGAGGCTTTGACTTTCGATAAGTTTGTCCTGAACAATTATCTGCGCGGCTTCGGCGTGAATGTGGCGCCAAGTATGCTCGTCAGACGTGGTGAAGAAGACCAGATAGATGAGGAGAAGCTCATGAAGGAAATCGGAATGCCATGTTTTGTGAAGCCTGCGGCAGACGGAAGCAGCTTCGGGGTGTCTAAAGTGAAGAACCTCGACCAGCTGGCTCCGGCCTTGCGTATGGCTTTCATGGAGAGCGACGAGGTGATGATAGAGGGCTTTATGGATGGAACGGAGATTTCTATCGGTGTCTATAAAACCCGTGAAAAGTCGGTTGTGTTCCCGGCAACAGAGGTCGTTACGAATAACGAGTTCTTCGATTACGATGCGAAATACAACGGACAGGTGCAGGAGATAACACCGGCGCGTCTCAATCCCGACACCGCCAAGCGTGTGGCTGAGGAGACAAGCCGCATCTACGACATCCTGCGTGCGAACGGAATCATACGTATCGACTACATCATACAGAAGGAATCTGACGGCAGCGACAAGATAATGATGCTCGAGATAAATACCACTCCGGGCATGACCGCTACCAGTTTCATACCACAACAGGTGCGTGCGGCAGGCCTCGACATAAAGGATGTGCTGACAGACATCGTGGAAAACCAATTCTAAACAGCCCAAGTCTAATTCTTTGAGAACATTAGAAAAATATGAATCAGGATTTTGACTCAATACGGCCGTATGCTCCCGAGGAGCTGCCGGAGGTCTTCGACAGGCTCATAGCCGAAGAACAGTTTCGCAAGGTGGTGGCGTTTATCTTCCCCGATGTGCCTTTTGAGGCCCTCGCCACGAAGATGCGTGCCTGCAAAACCAACCTCGATTTCCAGAAAGTGTTTTGCTATCCCTTCCTCGAAGGGTTGTTGTCGAAGGCCAGTCATGGCTGCGACTTCGATGCTTCGGCGATAGACAACACCGGCAGATACACTTTTATAAGCAACCATCGCGACATCGTTCTCGACGCCGCTCTGCTCAGCAAACTGCTCATCGATGCCGGTTTCACCACTACTTGCGAGATAGCCATCGGCGACAACTTGCTGTCTCTGCCGTGGGTGAAGACCCTTGTACGCGTCAATAAGTCGTTCATCGTAGAACGAAGTCTGCAACCTCGCCAGATGCTTATGGCCAGCAAGCGGCTCTCGGAATATATGCACTACGCCATTTCCGACAAGAACGAAAATATATGGATAGCCCAGCGCGAAGGCCGTGCCAAAGATTCCGACGACCGCACACAGCCCGCCATACTCAAGATGATGGCTATGGGTGGCGAGGGCTCGGCCGTTGAAAGACTTCTGCAACTGCATCTTGCGCCACTCACAATATCCTACGAGTTCGACCCCTGCGACTATCTGAAAGCCGCCGAGTTTCAGTTGAAGCGTGATGTTGAAGGTTGGAAGAAGTCGGCGCAGGACGATATAAACAGTATGCGCACAGGCATCATGGGCTTCAAAGGCCGCATCCACTATCACAGCGCGTCCTGCATCGATTCCTGGTTGCTCTCTCTCGACAAGGAAATGCCTAAGACTGAGATGTTCGACATCGTGGCAGAGCATATCGACCGGCTGATACATTCCAACTATCGCCTTTATCCCGGCAACTATATCGCTGCCGAAATGCTTGGCGACGGCGACATGAGCGCACACTATACCACAGAAGACCGAGCCTTCTTCGAGGGGTATATCAAGAGCCAGTTGGCCAAGATAGATGTACCAAATAAAGACGAAGACTTCCTGCGTGAGCGCATACTGACCATGTATGCCAATCCTTTAAGAAATAAAATCCGTGTAACTGGGATAGCAGAATGATGCTATCCCATTTTTTATCCTGCATTAAATAATGCAGGTTATAGTCCGTTCAATATACTTTCCAGTTCGTTCAGTTCCTTTTCCGTCGTAGCCCAGCTCGTAACGAAGCGACAGATGGTGTGGCTCTCATCATATTTGCCCCAGTGAGTGAATATCACTTCCTTTTTGAGACGCGCCACTTCCTCGTTTTTCAATATTATGAACTGTTGGTTTGTAGGCGAATCTATAAAGAACTTATAGCCTTTCTTCTCAAACATTTTCTTCATTCTCATCGCCATCTCATTGGCATGACGTGAGATTTCAAAGTACAGATTGTCTGTGAACAGAGCCTCAAACTGCAACCCTAACATCCTGCCTTTTGCCACGAGCGCACCATGTTGCTTTATGATGTTGAAGAGATGCGGATGCGCATTGTTGTGAGTGAACACTACAGCCTCGCCGCACAGTGCGCCAATCTTTGTTCCCCCGATATAGAAAATGTCGCAGTGCTTCGCCAGATAGGGCAGCGTGATGTCGTTGCCGTCGGCTGTCAATCCGTAACCCAGTCGCGCCCCGTCCACATACAGCGGCAAGTCATACTTCCGGCACACCTTATATATATTGTCGAGTTCCTCCGCTGAGTACAGAGTGCCATACTCCGTCGGGAACGTGATATACACCATTCCCGGATACACCGAGTGCGACGCGTTGCCGTCGTGCATGAAATTGTCTAAATAGCGGTCAAGCGTCTCCGCCTCCATCTTGCCATCCTTTTCCTCGATGGTAATGACCTTATGCTCCGTAAACTCAATCGCTCCCGCCTCGTGTGTGTTTATGTGTCCAGTGTTCACACACACTACGCCCTCATACGTATGCAGCACAGAGTCGATAATAGTCGCATTTGTCTGCGTTCCCCCCACCAGAAACCACACTTGTGCGTCCGGAGTCTCGCAGCATTCCTTTATCTTTTCCTTTGCGCTGTCGCAGAACCTGTCGAATCCGTAGCACAGCGTTGTCTCATCATTAGTTTCAGTAAGTCGCTGCAACACCTTCGGGTGTGCTCCGTTGTTGTAGTCGCATTCAAATGAAATCATAATGCTTCATATTTTATTTTATATATTTTCAGTGTCAAAGCCCTTTCTTTAAGAGCCGTACAGCGTTGTGTAGCTTAACTTATGCAAAGTTAATGCAAATGAGTACAAAGAGAGTTTACTCTCAGTTTGTCGAATGTAGCTTAACTTATGCAAAGGTAATAAAAAAGGTTTAACATTGATATTCTTCTTCAAAAATTGTAATGTCATGCATTAAAAATGGGCATCATAGAACATAGATACCATGAAAAGTCGTATATTTGTGGCTAAAAACAATATAGCTATGATAACACTTCAGCGGATAACAGATACAGACAGTGCGGAATATCGCTTTATGGAAGGCTTGATGATGCAGGCTTTCCCGCGCGAGGAATACCGCGAACCGAAGGAACTGAGGGCGTTTACGGAGAAGAACCGGATGTTTTATAATAATCTCGTGTGCGATGAAGGACGGCCGGTAGGGCTGTTCACGTATTGGGATTTCGGCACGTTCCATTATGTGGAACACTTCGCCATAGCACCGGAGATGCGCAACCGTGGATATGGAAAGCTGGTGCTCGATGCGGTGAAGGATATGATTAAGACGCCGCTGGTGCTCGAAGTGGAGTTGCCCGAGGATGATATTGCGCGCCGCCGCATCGGTTTCTATGAGCGTTGTGGCTTCATACTGTGGGAGAGTGAGTATCGGCAGCCGCCTTACCGCAAGGGCGATGACTTCCTGCCGTTGCGCCTTATGGCTTGCGGCAGGCTTGATGAGGCCGCCAGCTTCGATACTGTGAGGCGCAAGATATATGAGAACGTCTACGTTTGCGACGAATAACGTTTGGCCCCCTTAGTCCCCCCAAGGGGGGAGAACGGATTATACAGATGGCGCAGTAAGCGATTTTTACTATTAACTACTCAAAGCGTTTTCTTGCGATAGTCTTTTGCCAGAATGTAATAAAACCGTCTGCTATCCGTTAATTAAAAGGATGAACGACGAAGAATCGAGAAAAGGCTACGGACACGTACTGAAATATACCGGAATATTCGGCGGGGTGCAAGGGCTGAATATTCTGATTGGGCTTGTGCGCAACAAGCTCGTGGCCGTCATTCTCGGTCCGGCAGGTATGGGACTCGCGTCGCTGTTCAACACTACGGTCAATTTCATTTCGCAGGCTACGAATCTCGGCTTGCCGGTAAGCGCGGTGAAGCATCTCTCGGAAGTGGCGGACAGTGGAGACTCCGGCCTCATAAACCATCAGATTCGCATCATCCGGGCGTGGGCTTTGCTCACCGCAGTCATAGGAATGCTCGTTTGCATCGTTGCCGGACCGATACTCAGTAGCAGCGCTTTCTCGTGGGGCGACCACACGCTGCACTTCGTTCTGCTCGCTCCCGCCGTCGGCCTACTTGCCATTACCGGTGGCGAGACAGCCATTCTGAAAGCCACCCGCCGACTGCGCCAGTTGGCCGTAATCCAAGTCTGCGCGGTTCTTGCATCCCTTTTAATTTCCGTTCCTATTTATTCCCTTTTCGGGCAGCCGGGCATCGTACCCGTCATCGTGCTTATGGCCTTGACAACGATGCTGTTCACGATATTCTATTCCTTCCGGTACTATCCGCTCCGGATGCGCTGTTCGCGCGGTCTTCTTGGCGAAGGTATGCAGATGGTGCGTCTCGGACTGGCTTTTGTCTTTGGCGGAATCATAACCAGCGGTTCCGAAATCCTCACCCGCTCGTTCCTCAATGTATATGGAACGCTCGACGAAGTGGGCCTTTATAATGCCGGTTATATGCTCATCATTACCTTAGCCGGAATTGCTGCCTCGGCTATGGAGGCCGATTATTTCCCCCGGCTTTCGGCTGTCAATGCCGACAGACAGGCCGTGAATACCATCGTCAACCAACAGATTGAAGTGTCCCTGCTTCTGCTTTCGCCCATGCTCGTGCTCTTTATCGTAGGCTTGCCCATACTCCTCCCATTGCTGTATAGCAGCAGGTTCATGCCCGTTGTGGCCATGACACAGGTGGCGGCGTTCTCGATATATCTGAAAGTCATCACCACTCCGATGGAATACATCACCCTTGCCAAAGGTCATTCTGTGGCCTTTGTCGTTCTCGATGGCGTTTTCGTTATCAGCCAAGTGGCACTTATAATGCTTTGCTATCACTCTTGGGGACTCTTTGGTGCCGGTGTCGCCCTGTCGTTGTCCTACGTTGCCGAGCTTATCGTGATGCTTCTTTATGCCGGTTTGCGCTATCGCTATTTTCTTTCCTCGCGCGTCTGCCTTTATGCTATGGTGCAGTTGCCCCTCGGCATATCTGCCTATGTCCTCACACTCTGTGCTTACGGCTGGCTCTATTGGCTTCTTGGCACAGCCATCTTCCTGTTCAGCGCCGCCTTCTCCTTATATATATTATATCAGAAAACATCACTTTGGAACAAGCTGAAGCAGCGTTTCCTACACCGATAATCTGATTTTGAGAATGGAAAACTGCGTGCATACGCAGCCAATCCGGCATTCCTCTTTGGCTAATGTCCGAATATAATACGCCCGAAATTCCCGAAATAAAAAAAGATGAAGAAAAGAATAGAACAACTCGACTATATGAAATGCGTATTCATCCTGCTGATGATTGCGTTCCATCTCGTCTATATCGGCGACACATACCCATACGCTAAGCACGTGGTATATACCTTCCATATGCCCGGCTTCCTCGTTATCTCCGGCTATCTGTTCAATGTCGGCAAACCGCTGCGCCGCTTCCTGCGTTCCATCCTGTGGATATTCATACCCTACGCCATAATGGAAAGCGGCTATGTGCTCGCTGCCTCGGTGCTGCCCATACGCGAACACATCGACAATCTCACCCTGCCGCTTCTGCTTTCCAAGCTCTTTCTGAATCCGCTCGGGCCGTATTGGTATCTCCACACGCTGATGGTTTGTGGACTCCTATACTATATTTCGGAACGGTTGAGCCATGCCCTCTTCTCTCGTATCATCGGGCAAAACATATCTCAATCCTCAATACCCAATCCTCAATCCTTCCCTCTCCTATCACCAATCCTCAACCCCCAATCCTTGTTTATAAAGACATATCTCTCTCCTCTCTCCTCTCTCCTCTCTCCTCTTTTCTTCATCATTGCCGCCTGCGCCTTGCCCCATTGCGGAGTAACCCTGTCGTTCCCCAACGCCTGCTATTTCCTTGCCGGAATGGTGTTGCGCCAATACGTGCCCGACTTCCTTCCGGCTTTTCCGAAACAGCCCTGGACCATCCTTCCGGTCATACTGATAGCCTGTATTCCCGCGTGGCTCGACAAGTCGCATCCTGCCGGCATCCTGATGGTCTATTTCGTTATGAGCTTCCTCATGTATCTCTGTCGCCACACGCCTTGCCGCGTGTTCGCCGTGATGACATTCATCGGACGCAACACCCTGCCCCTGCTTCTTTTCTCCCCACTGTTCACCATCCTTGCAAAGCTCTATCAGCCCCATCTCCTCCGCCTTGAACCGAGCGGTGCACTCTTCCTCCTTGTCTCCGTATTCATCGCCACAGCCGGTAGCCTCGCCATCGCGTGGGTTTCAGACAAGTTGCGGATTTCCCCCTGGTTCTTCGGGCGCGAGAAGTCTATTTCATAAGGTTTGCGCAATATCGGTAGACCGTTGATTTTACAGATAAATAGCGGCTTGACGGCAAGAATGGTCTAAACATTGTAGTACTAAGCCCTAAATACTCGAGTACTAAGCCCTGAATACTCAAGTATTCAGGCCCGAATTACTCGAGTACTACACCCAAAATACTCGAGTACTACACCCAAAATACTCGAGTACTGCGCCTGAAATACTCGAGTACAGTATCCTGATTACTGAGGGCTAAGGCCAAAATGCCAGTGAACCACAGCCGGATTCCTCATCGAGAATGTATGTGCAATTAATCATTTAGTACCGTGAGCAAGTCTGGGAAACGGTCGATGATATGGTCGGGCGACACGGAAAGAAGCTGGTTGCGCGACTGGTTGCCGTAAGTTACCGCACACGTTGGGCATCCGGCGTTTCGCCCCATCAGTATATCATACGTCGCATCGCCCACGACAAGCGTCTCGGCGGCAGTCCATCCCATTTCCCGGCATACGGTAAGCACAGGCTCGGGAGCGGGTTTCGCCTCCTTTACATCATCGCCGGCGATGAGCATACAGAACAAATCCGCCAGTCCGAAGTTGTCTGTAAACTCCTGCAATGACTTATGGTTGCGGCTGCTGGCTACCGCCATAGGATAGCCGAGCGAGTGCAGTTTGCGTAGAGTCTCAATCACTCCGGGGAAGGGTTGCGCAATGCCGGGCTTGTTCTCCTGTGTGAAAAGTCGTCTGTATGTTGCCGCATACTCCTTTGATATGTCCGGAACTTCAGGGAACAGCTCCGCCGGAATGTCTTCGAGTCGCATTCCTATTGTTGCGCGGCACTGCTCCACGTTGCGCTCGGGCAGTCCCATTTCCTTTATCGTCGCGGCCATTGTTGCCAGTATTACGGGTGCTGTGTCCATCAACGTGCCGTCGAAGTCGAATATTATATGCTTTATTTCCATGTTTTTTTATATAAAACCTTTATCGTTGCGCTTGCAAAGATACCTTATTTCCATCGGAAAAACACGTGCGGACATCAGAAAAGTATAATCGTTTTGCTTTTCAATCGAATACAAGACACTTTCTATTTGAGGCTTAAACAAAATGCAATAGAAATGGAAACGTAGCACTATTATTCTCCAAACAGAATATCGTTGAGGTGTAAATAATCATAATTAAGTTTTTTTGTCGCGCCAAAATATTAAAAAAATGTGTATTTTGGCGCGTTTAATAGGTTAAACTGCGCCAAAACGTGAGAAAATTACACATTTTGGCGCATTTTAATTGTTTGTTAGTGGATGTTTTTATATATTTGCATAGAGATAATCTGCACCCGACAATTTGAGTATAAATACTCATTGCGTCCGTTTGCATTATCTTTGCATAAGTTTATTATCTATTATCTTACAGTTATGGGACAGTTAGTTGGACGGGTCAAAGAACAGGCTTTACTCAGAAAATACATAGAGAGCAACCGCTCTGAGTTTATCGCCATTTACGGTAGACGACGTGTGGGAAAAACGTTTTTGGTAACAGAGACGTTGGGAAAGTCTATTGACTTTGATATGACGGGAGTGATAGATGGTAGCAAGGAAGACCAAATGCTGAGTTTCTGTATATCTCTCAGTCAGTGTGGCTATACGGGCAAGAGGCCAAAAAGTTGGTATGATGCATTTGAAGCTTTGAAAGAGGTAGTCGAAAATAAGTCTGCTCAGCAGGCTGTTATTATCTTTATTGATGAGTTGCCATGTTTAGACACGCCGCGTTCAGGATTAATTAAGGCTCTTGACTTGTTCTGGAACGGATGGGCTAACAGACGGGGCAACGTGAAACTGATAGTTTGCGGTTCTGCAACTACTTGGATTGTGGACAATATTATCGACAATCACGGTGGACTGCATAATCGTATTACCCATGAAATGCACATACATCCGTTTACCTTGTGTGAGACGGAGGAGTATCTGAAGCATAATAATTTCAAGTGGAATCGGATGACGGTGAGCCAGACTTACATGATACTTGGTGGAATACCGTATTATCTGAGTCTCTTGGATAATGAGGCGAGCTTGCCTGCCAATGTAGATAGGTTGTTCTTTTCACGTGATGCAGAGCTGCGAAAGGAGAATGAACGGTTGTTTCGGGCTCTTTTCCGTAATCCGCAGCCATATATGGAAATTATTCAGTTGTTGGCAGAACATAAGAAAGGACTTACCCGTGCGGAGATTACGGAGAAACTGAAGAAAGAGACAGGCGGATATCTTTCTAAGTTGTTGGGTAATTTGGAGAATTGCGACTTTATAAGGAAATATAATGTGCGTGAACGGAAAATCAACAGCAATAACGGAATCTATCAGCTCACGGATTTCTATATCCATTTCTATAATGACTTTTGTCGCCGCCACAGTACGGACGAGCATTTTTGGCAAAACTCTGTGAATACACCGAAGCAAAATACCTGGTTCGGGTTGGCGTACGAACGTTTGTGTATGGCTCACATTCCTCAGATAAAGAAAGCGTTGGGTATAGACCGCATACGCACAGAATATTATTCATGGCGAAGCAAGGAAAGTAAACCTGCAGCACAAGTGGATTTGATTATAGAGCGGGCTGACCAGATCATCAGTCTGTGTGAGATTAAATACAGTCGTGCCCAATATTCTATTGATGCTAAGGAGGAGGAACGGCTACGTAACCGACTGGTTGATTTTGCTGAGGAAACCAAAGTGAGGGAAGCTGTGCAGTTGGTGATGATAACAACCTATGGCTTGAAGGAGAATACCCATAGTTCTGAGGTGAACGACAAGCTGGTTATGGATGATTTGTTTTATGAATAGGAATCGCTATGATACAATCTTTAGATTGTAGCCGACCTTAAAAAGTATATAAGAACTCTGTTGCCGCGCCGAAGAAAGACGAAGATAAGAAATAATGATTATACAGAAGATTATATAAAAGACATCCATCAGGGAAAGTTCTCTGGTGGCATTTAATTTTAATAACGTGAGTTCTACTAATTCCAAAATTCAGCCTTTGACATAGTTTGAATGTGGTGACAATGCCTTTTTTATATGATTTCAACGTACATTAAATATAAAATTTTGTATGTTTTGGTGCGTTTTAATTTCATAGAAAATACAATATTATAAAAATAAATAGTATATTTGCAATGTTCTTTGCCTCGGTTCTGCTCTTGAGCAGAACCAAGGTGGGGAATCTATATATAGGAAAAGCGTTTACTTGACGCTTTGTGCTTGACATCTCGGAATCTGGCAGTTCCAAACTAATAGTCAACCAACAAAGCAACGGTAGATGCTCATGGGTGTATCGTATCATCCTACATAGCATAGAGCCAGTTTATTGCTGCTTTTTGCGATGTATGGATGTATATTATACATGGCGTGGGCTTCGGCGTTGCTCGTTCTTGACTATTAGGGCGATGCCAGAGCCTCGGGATGTGGAACGAGCAGCAGGGAGATTCCCACGCTTGAACCTGTAATCATTTTGTAAGTGTCTGTAAATCAAAAGGAACTTTATAATATCAAGTTGAATTGATACCATAAAGTTCCCATTGGTTGAAAGAGTGTTCTCTTCCGAAAATTTGCCTAACAATGCTTCTTACGCTATATTTTAATGATTAACATCCGTTAACTCGCTACTGAGGGCAATATTCGTTACTTTTCTACATTCAACGATCAGAAAGCAAGTTTTCGTTGCTCTCAATTATCGATAATGTTTTAAGTCTTCTATACATAATCTTTAGATTTTAGTTCGCAGCAATGGCGTACATTTCTATTTTAAGCCATAATTTGAGTACTTTCCTTTTGATCTTCTATTGTATGGATATGTTATTATCTCAGATAGGGTTTGACAATATCTATGCTCCAGGCGTAGTTAAGATTGGCTTGTGAGCCGTCAGCAAACGAACCAGAGGTAATACCCACGACTTCACCATATTCATTGATAAGAGCACCACCACTGCTACCGTGGTCAATAAGCGCACTAATCTGCATAAGATTATCTGCACGCCATTGAGACACTTCGCCAGAGGAGAAGGTGTTTTCAAGACCTCGCGGACTTCCGATAGCATATACTTTCTCTCCGATTTTCGGTTTTTCTGTGGCTATAGGAATATAGTTATTGTTATCACAATCCACTCGGAAAAGGATGAAGTCTTCATCTTCACTCCTTGTAATAATCTCCGTAACTTTATATGCCACGTCACTGCCAACTAATTTGATTTGTTCTAAACCTATACCTGTTCCTTTGAACACATGGTAGTTGCTCACAGCAAGACCACCATTACCAATAAAGAAGCCAGAGCCTTGATAGGCGTTGGAACCATCAGTTGTAAACACCATAAACACCGCACTTCCGTAACGGTCGAAAATTTGTGAACCTTCCAATTTGTCGCTGGAACGTTTATTGACAATTTTACTTTTCCGAGCAGTAGAACGTGACGAATTTCCATTGGAACAATCAGCCATAGTAGTGCCAGGACGCTCTCGGTCACGTCGATGGCCCGACTTGTGAGCGCATGACACAAAGCATATTACCAAACAAAACAGGATGGCAACATGTTTAGATGTTATTCTTTTCTGCATTTTAAGCATCATCAATAATATTTTTCGGAATAATATGTATAACAAAACGTTGGTTGTCTCTTTCTTTGCCTCCTCTTTCTCGCATCAGGGTACCATCCAACAGCTTGAAGCGTTCAGTATTTTCTCCGCCTGTATAGCCAAAGTTATATCTACCATCACCACTTCCTGCTATTTGAATTTCGCAGTTTGCTCCGAAATCAATATGACAAAAATCCTTCCAGAACTTCATCAATGTAAGGGCTCGCTGAAAACTCCAATCGTAGTTAGCATCGGTCTGCTTTGTAGAGTTGCGCGAAGCTTGACCTTCAATAATGAGCAAGTACTGGTTTCCATCATTCCTATCAAGAAACTCTTTGATTTCAGTACCTGCTTGGTGAAGGCTTGCAGTGTCAGCCTCTAAATCGGATAGCTTATATTTGGTTTCCTCAAAGAAACACCTTACGTCGAGGACATATTTTTTATACTCTGCTCGATACGCAAAGTTCTTTGATTTGCCCAATTCTCGGGTTGAAGCCTCTACCTTCTTTATCTCTTCAAGCTGTTTCTCTGTCGCCTCCATACGCTTATGTAGAAGCACAATAACGAGGACGAAGAGTGTTAGCATGATGAAGAACAAGCTCGTCATCAAGTCCGAGTAACTGGTCCAGAAAAATGATTCTTTCTTTTCTGCCATATATACTTAATTGTTAGCATTTTGAGAAGGGACTTGCTGTACAGAAGCCGCTTGGGCAGGTTGTTGAACAGGATTCATCTGTACACTGTCCTTCATTTGTTGTATAACCAAAGTGGAGTCTGTTTTCTCATCTATATCTTCAACGGTAGCTTCTATCGACGCACTATCAGATGCGAACCAAATATTATAGACTGTGTTTGTGATACAAGCCAATGCAATAAGAATCACTGACACAACAACAATCCACTTCATCCATCTTGGCAGAATAGGCTGGACTGAATAAGGCGAGAACTCCCCTCTGAAAGAAACAGAGGTAAGTTCCTTGACAGTTTGTGCCATTGTACTACTTACTTGTGAAGCAAGTGAACTGTTAGAACGTTCCATGCGGTCTATGAGCTTATCTAATTTGCCAGGAATTCCTGCGATTTCTACAAGCTGCTTTTGTAGCATCGGAATTTGGTTTAGTTCTGCTCCAAATTGAACTCTTAACTCAGTATTTAACCTTTCAAAAGATTCTCTCTCGTCTGCAATTATTCTCTTAAACTCTTCTGCTTGCTGAACCAGAGTTGAATTAAGTTCGCTTGTATTGGAGCTGGCTGTTTCTTTCAAAGTCCGCAGCGCATTTCGCAATGCCACGTCAACATCAGCAGAGTCTTTAGCGATTTCTGCTTTGTGACGCATAAAGAACTGCTGAATTTCCTCTAATACATGTAAGCGGTTAGCTTCTTGCTCAAATTGAGTGGTAAAAGTATGGATTGCATCAGTATAGCCGTGAATATCATCCAAATACTTGTTAAATTGCTCCAATTTGTCGGTACATTCTTTCAGTTCTTCAAGTACGCGAACATTTGCTTTTGCCATCTTCATCACGTCCATGTCATGTACGGCTTTGATAACGTCGCCCTGAATGCGGTAGGATTCATTAACCTCACGCAATGCACCGCGCAGTGAAGAGGTGTTCTCAGCAAAAGTGTTGTTGAACTTATTAAGATTCTTCACCAAGCGATTGAGTGCATCGGAGGTATCAGAAGGCAGCTCTGGCAGTAGTTTTGCCTGAAGCCATGCAAGAAATGTATTCTTGCCGGATTCACCTTGCAGTTTATACCTTTTAAATAATAATGATGCTATGGTGGTGAGCATGATACCCATGATGCTGGCAAGCATTGCCCATGCGACCCCTGACAACAAATCGTTTACACCCTCTGCGGCAGTTCCAAAATTTCCAGATCCAGATGAAAGAAGGTCTGTTATACTACCCGTCGTAATAAGAGAACCTAAACCGACAATCACACCTGCCATCGTTCCTGCGAGCCCGCAATACAGTGGAGTTGGTGTAAGCGTGTTGATGTCATTCTCCACAGAATCACAGTGGCGGTCCACTGCATCCTTCAAAAGCGAGAAATCAATCACTGATCCAGAATTATTTTCTAAGTATTTATTGATTGATTCTTTGATTGATTCAAAAACATTGTTACCACGTCCATAAATACCAGAAACGAAATTCGTCTCAGGATTATGAGCGATACCCCAAGAATTTTCTTCCGCAAAGATTTTTTTGTAATCTCTCATGCGTAGTACATTCTTCACGAAGAAGAATATCTGTAGTGCGATTATAAACGCAACTATGATAGGAACTAATAGTGACATATTTACTTGATCAGTTTGATTTTAAGTGGTTTTGTGACTTTCCATGTGTTATCGTCAATTTTTTCACAAATGCCCTCGTCTTCAAGGCGGAAATCTGTTGCTTCTTTTATAGAAACACCACTACATTCAACTTTCTTCTGCCAATCATTTCTAGATTGAATCTTATCCAAGGCAATAATGTTAAACTTACCTTTAGATTGACAGGTGAAGGTAAGTTTAAATACACAACCTTCTTGATTCGATTCATATATCGTAGTAAAGTATATGTCAGTATCGACTTTTGCATACCCTACTTTTTGATATTCATTTTCCTTTCGTGAAGGAGCAGGCTCCTTCCGTGTGGATACGGGTTGGGAAGCAGTGACTGTTATCTTATTAATAATTCCAATTACTTGAGCCATTTGATTTTCCAATTGGCGTAAACGGCTGTCAGTGTTAGGCGCATAAGAAGAACTTATATTTGACATTCTATTATTGCGTTGTGAAGATAATAAGTTGTTTACATTTACTTGAAGTTCTTTAATTCTACGAGATTCGTCAAGAGACTTCTTAACAATTTCATATACCTGTTTTTCTTTTATTCCTTTAGGTTTAAGAAGAGATATAATAAGAGCTATCAAGCCAAGAATAAAAGCCCCAATTGAAATGTAAGCCCATGTACTTTTAGGGCTTTTCAATTCTGCTATTTCTTCTTTCATCTCTGCGCTTTCTTCCTTGGTTAAATTTAACTCTGCTGTAAGTGTATCAACTTTATTTAAGAGTTCTGTCATAAGAGTATCATGATCTGCAATTTTTTGTTTTACAGAATCAGGAAGTTCCACGATTGTCCTAATCTCATCTTTTCCTTTTGAAGATTTATCATCCTCAAAGAAACTACAAGAAGATAAAGCTAAGACGGCAGTCAACACTATGAGACTATAAACTTTTTTCATATACTTGAATTTTCTAAATAATACTCTTGAATTTTGCTTGAAAGAGACTGAAGGACTCCCTTAATTGGATAGAACGTAATTGCATCCTCAATGAGATTATCCTTATTTCCGGACTCTTTAATAGAGAGTTCTATACCTTTATCAAGGTATGTTTCCAAGTCCTTTGTGCATTCTTCTCTCGCAATCTTCATAGTGACGTTATCAACACCGAAGTTGTTGTCTAAGTTGAATGCTGATGGCATTTCAGTAAGAGCAAATCGGAAGAAGTCTTTTACAGACTTAACAATATCTGCTTTTTGAGTTTCAGAAATTGACGCATAGGTATCACTTGCACCAGCCAGTTTGCCAGATGAGTCACGGAGAACTAAAGTTTCCGGCTCTTCATCGTAAGCTTCTGTTGCAATCAAGCCACCCTTGCATGTGGATTCCTTAGGATTAGAGCCCTGCTCCAATCCAAGAATATCAAGGGCAGAACCATATTCAGATTCCAAAACTTTCTCGAAGATGATTTTTGTGTATTTACCAAGAATTTTTGCGTCAGACGATATGATGCTAATAATCTTGCTACCATTACCGCTAAATGCTATATGACGAGGTGCTTTCAGCCCTTTTGCCTTTACAATTTGAGCGATATGATAAATGATGGCAGTATAGAAGATGATGAACACCACCTTAAACTTCGTGTCATTTTGAAGTATCTTATTGAAATCAATATTATTACGGGCAAGTCCTTTTGTGGCAGAATTATCTTTCAGCGAGAAAAGGAATGATGCCATATTTGCAGGTTGTCCGAGGTTGCTATTAAAGATGTTTACTAGTTCGTTAAGTTCTGGTTTTGACTGAAGAAGTCCGAGAATGTCATTCTTGAACCAGTCTACAATACCATTATTAGGATTAATGTCAGAGAAAGAATCCTCAAAGAGCGAGTTCGCAGCGAACTTAAATGACGTGATATATTCTACTTTGCCGTTTGAAGAGAAGGCAATATCAGTAGTGCCACCACCAATATCCACATTAACGAGGTTCGTTGCTGTCGCATATCTACGGAAGTAGAATTGTATTGGAGCAACAGACTCTGATAGATTTCTTGTCGCACCATCATGGTTAAACAATTCTGTGTAGGAGTCGTTCCATGCCATGCGTAGTTGGGCAAGGCGGCGCGGTGACATGCTATTTGGATAGAACCATGTGATTTTTGTTCGCGCAAGGCTACCGTTATTTGCAATGACCTTGTTGCGAATTATCATCATGATATTACGGATGTAAGCTTGCATTGCTGATTGTGCATTAGGCTTGCTACTCCATTTTATATTGACCATAGGCTTTGCATTGTATGCAATGCCTAATTTTTTATTGTATGTAATATCGAAATTTATTAAGCCGAATGTTCTTAATTTCTCCGTCCAGTCAGTAGATTTTGCATATGACAAAGCGGTTCGTGTTGGGAAAGAAAAATCTGAGTCATCTCCTACCACAGCAGGAATGAAATCACGAACCATCAAGTCGTTTTCATCAATCAAATCTAAAGGAATGAGTTTTCCTTGAATTTCGCGGAAGGACTGAACAAAGAACTCTGCGAATATAGATTCTGAGTCTTTATAGTTGAAAGAGTCAGAACTATTATTATCAGCTTTCTTAAATTCAATATGTGTATTAGATGTACCCAAGTCAACAGCAAATTCAAAGTCTTCCAGATTTTGATGTGTGAGGAAGTTTGGAATAATTACATTGCTAACGCCTCCCTTATTAGAAACTCTGATAAAGTCAAAGTTGCTATTCTGGATTGTATAGGTTTCGGCCTTAAAGTCGAACAGGCCTTTTTCTTTGTTTCTGCAATCAACAGGAATATCACGTATGATTTCCCCTTCTCGGTAAAAATCAAAATTGAATTGATTGGAGAATGTACTTACGCAGGAAACCGTATATAGAGCATCGTCCTCATTTTGGAACTTTATGGCAGGCATTACAAGACCTGTGAAATCGAAGGTTGTCATGCCACCAGAGTTTTGAGTCTCTGAGACTTCAGCTTGCCTCTGGGCATAATAGATACGCTGATACTCAATGTAAGTTATATTACCATTACCCATAATAGGTATGCGTATAACTACATTTACTGAGCCACCGGCAATAGATTCCATCTCAAACGCTGGTTTACCGTCTGGCATAATTGAGTTGAGTGTTTCAATGGAGAAGTACTTGAAGTAAAGAGGCTTAATCGGGAGCAAGAAAGAGGTCATCTGCTCTACATCTTTAATATTCCCGTCGAAGAAATACTTCTTATTCAAAGAATGAGGGACCTTGACTATAGAATCTTCAAGGAAATCTCCTATGGTCAAATATGCAAAAGTTGAGCCTTCATAAGGTAGCGTTCTACGTTCGATGTTAGAAACATTTGGTTTGTATGGTGCTCTATTTGTGTTTCCCCATGTACCATTAGCATATTGCAGACTAGCATATTTATTTCCTGCTTCAACGGGAAGAACAAGAGGCTTCACACCTGCTACGCTTCGTTCGGGACGGATTGTAAACTCGTTTTCAATTTCTCTTGAAGATTTCTTCTTAAACAGGACAGTACCAAGAACTTCAACTTGGTTACTCTGTTGATGTGACTGCACGTCAATATAAGAGAAATCCTTAGCTGATGCTGGGGTAATCTCGTTTAACTTGTTCTTGATTATCTGGTCTGAAATAGCCCTGAATGTCAAGTTAAGATAATTCTCAATTTCTGGGAACAGGTTTGAGAAGCCGGGGATTGTCTTTCGGAGTGTCCACCATGCCTTAATGTAGTCGAAGTCTCTTTTATAAAGGGGTACATAGTCGCCGTCAAATGGGCGGTCATTGTTTGCAAAGAATATGTCCTGAATATATTCAAGGCTATTCGCACCGCTAAAGAATAACGTTGACGGTGAAGTGGCACCGATGATGTTTAATTCATCTGGCCCATTCGTATAATTCAGAAGATAGATGTTCTTCAACTGTCCGAAGTTATATGTGCGAGCATCGGAAACAAGATACTTCTGTAGTGCATCGGCCACATAGAAGTGGCTTGCGTTTTGGTCGTTCTTCAGAGCATCAATCATCACGGACGGATTCCAAGTGATGATTTCAATCTTATCTTTGAATTTATCGATATTGAAAAAGATCTCACCGACATCTAAAGTATCTGACACCATCTTATGAAATATGGTGTTGCCTTCCAACTCTCTAATATCACGAGTCGCTCTACGACATACTTCCTTAAAGGCAGTTTTCACAAGATCTATTCTTGCAAACGGAGACGGGATTGAAGTAATTTCATTTTTGGCACTTGCTCCATCGGGATCTTCTATTGTGTCCCGAGCATTGGAATTGTATGGGAATGCTGGGCTTTCGTTCCATTCTCGAATGGTGGACGTTCCCTCTCGATATAGTCTAAATACTTTTGACATGGCTACGCATTAAATTTTTCGTTAAACAATTTTCTCATGGCAAGGAAGAACATTTCAAGGAACTTGTCGTTGTCTTCTTTACTTTGGCATTTCTTGACAGCTGAGTTCAAACGATCGGTCACTAAATCATAATCAGATTTAAGGCTGATTATCTTTTTAGGCTTAACTCCTGTGACGACCTCAAAAGGTTTATCTTTTGTGTTAAGGTTGAAAAGATCTAATGAGCGTTTATTTCTCTTCATTTCGTCAAGCCATTCGATGAACAAACCTGTAAGGTTCTGAAGCTCCGTCATAAAAGAAGACCCGTACAGACCATTGAAGTTGTCATTGTTGGCATTGAAATCCTTAGACGAATAATAGTCAAATTTGTGATTCAGGCAGTTGGTCATCATCATGAACTCTGTCAAAGGGGCGAAAAGCAAACGTTTTTGATTCTCGTAGAAGGAGTCGAATGTAACAGAATTAGTGAGTTCCTTCAGACCAAGTTCTTTGTTTGACGTATTTGCGTGTTGCTTGTTACTGAAATCCACGATAGCAGTAGCAGCAAGGAATTCTACGAGATGAGCATCGTTTTGCTGCGCTGATCCACCTTCGTGGTTTTCATAGGTATTTGTAACATTATCAGCAAGAAAATAAAGCGCATCAATAGACTTATTCTTGCTGATATTGTTTTCGTAATAAGCCAATGCGGATTTGGTCTTAGAGATGAAGGTCGATGAATCAATCTCGCTTTCATCGTCATTCTTCAGTTTGAAATATGGAAGAATGGTGATGGCACCAATTTCTGCATGGTTAATCAGATCATTGTTTGGGAAGTTAGTTCCAGTGCGAAGAGTTTTCAATAAAAGAGGAAAACCACTTGCACCAGTTCCACCAAAAATGGAACTAATGATAAAAATCTTGTCACCCGATTCGAAGTTGTTGGCGAAATCCTGGAAGTCATTAGAATCCACAATTTGATTGAGTACAATACTCCCGATATTGGGGTTGCCCTTGAAGCCTACATCCATAGACGAGCCGAGGTTCTTTTCAGAGAATAGCATTCTCATCATGGCCTGCGATGATTTATCCATGGAAGGAAGATCAATAAACTGCAAAAATGTCTTATCATCGGTGTCATTTATGCGAAGAGTATAGTTCACAAGAATTTGGGACAGCTCTTTTCTAAAGAAAGTTGACTCATTTTTCGGGGTGAATGAAAGGGAAGAATGAATAGTCCTGTAGGTGTTCATAAGGGCTACAGTTCTTGTTAAGTCTGCATTAGAAGCGTCGGGGTCGATAATAATAGGCACGATTTCGTCTGCACCAATATTTACACCTGCCGCCATCATCATTGTGAAAGAACGGAGAACACGTGCACCTGTTCCTCCAATTCCGAATACATATAGTTTGGCCATGATTAATAATATTTATATGTTAAAATGGAGCTCGGGAGCAGTTTGTACTCCACCACTTGATAATATACGAGAATATGATGAAAGCTATGATAGCATCAAGCATATTGGTAACTCCAAATGCAAGGATGTCATCTGAGTAGATAGGAAGGTCAACCATCTTTTGGGTCGCGGCATCTTTTTTTACCATTAATCCTGCATAATAATCTTTAAGAACCCATTGCCATCCGACTACAAAGTTTATCACAGCGTTAATACCCAAGAATATAAGCCATCCCCACCAATTGTTCAGGCGTGGATGATTAATAATGTAATAGTAGCAGACAGCTACAATTAGGGAAATCACCAACATGGTAAGGCCGATGCCAATAAACATGTTGCTTAACTGCTCTGGAGATGATTCTCCCCAAAGATACTCTGCAAGTTCTATTCCAAAGAAGTCTTCGAGCCAGCAGTAGATACTTCCAAAAAATTCACTCATGATATTTAACTTTATTTATTTTTTAATTCAAAGGAAACCGATCCATATGTAGTTGAGTTCTTATAGACTTCTGCCACACCCTTAATCAGTGCCATTAGTCCTGTTGTTTTGTCAAGATTTTCTTTTATATTTTGTCCTGTTGTGTCATCTGAATTAGATATCCATGTTGCCAAATAAGGGTAAGAAAAAGAAACCGTTTCTGATTTCAATGTCTCGGGATTGGAGATTTCTAAAGTGACAACATGGCTATACGGACTATCTGTAGCAGTAATCTCTTCAACCGACGCCACTGCTACTTGTTGAGGGTTAGCAGATTTGTATTGTGCAATATTCTTATACAGATTGCTGCTTTGCAACGATCCTCTTAAATTTACGAGTAATTCAATATGTATTTTTCCTGAATGGTTTGTTACATAAGTACTTTTACTCATATCGAATGGTATTTTCTGTGGAGCTGCGTACGCACAATATTCTTTAATACCGCCTATAATATTCTCGACAGGAACCTTTTGGTTGAATTCAGCCAAATACCTTTGATTACCAATTACCCAAATATAGTAAGGTCGTTTTACATCCTTCAAAAATTCCCGATTATGTCCGCAAAACCAAAAACCACTAAATTTGGAGTCAAGTTTGATTATTTCAACTCCCAATTCGGGATTTTTTGCTAGAGCTTCATTAAACGTGTTTTTAATAGAAATCTGGTAATTCCCTAAAAAATCAATCGCATTCTGAGGAATGTCAAGGATACAATCTGAGATAAATATAGAAACCGTTTGTTTGCCATTAGCCTTTACTATCGTGTCAAAAATCTGACGAAGGTCTGTATTCGTTCGGTTTCCACCAGCTTTAGCAAAAGATTGTGGGGTAAGATTTTTAATATATGTATTTAAGTCCCCAGTGAAAGGGATAACTTTCGAATTGATATAGTACAATGAACAGGATGTAGTCAATCGCTTCAAGTCGCTTACATAATCAAAAACTGCATCTTTTAGATTTGATCCAGCACACATATACGCATCCATACTACCGGAATTTTCTACATATACTTTTAGCTCAATAGAGTCTTTTGTTTCCTTTGGAGCTGGTACTGCATCCCATGTTAGTTTGATCTTACTACCCTTCCCAACGCAGGTAGAGATAACTGCAATAATGATGATTGTACAGATCACAATCGGAATAATGAACTTTTTATTCATATGAACTTCTTTAATCTTTATTTTAATTGTACTTTTGTTGGCATTAGTGATTGCCACTATCTCAAATCAAACTTCCATGTTTTGGAACGGCAAAAGAATCTTTTCAAAAGACACTCCATCCATGCCCCAGACATTTAATTTGAGATATTTGGACCTCTCTTTACACAAGGATCCAATATAAACTTATAGAATTTATAACTATAACTCTGTCCTTCAAAACATCTATATCCTATAAGGTCATAATAACAATATGTTGATGACAAATGATACACATAATACAAATTGGAATAGTATCTTTTTCATAAACATTTTTGTTATTATTCAACTAATTCTAGAAACGCATTTGGCACATATGCTGTCACCATCGTTATCAAACCTTCAACAACCACACCTACTCTCTGTTGTCCTTGCCATCTCGCCACTCGTCCAACGACTCCCTTGAATGCGCCGTCAACAACTCGTACTAATTGACCTTTCTCGAACTTGGGCACTTCGTCTAACGACACGATAGTATTGTCCGCATCGGCTGCACAGATAATCTTCAGACTTTCCATCTGATAGTCGGGGACTATTAATGGTGTCTTGTTGATTCTGCAGCCAACGTGGACGTGGCGATAGTAAAAACGAAGGAATGGGAGGTTTACGTTGTCGTAAACAAAAGTCTTAATTTGTTCTTCTGTACCGAATGCGAAGAAAATGTTGGGCAATCGTGATTCAGCGACAACTTTGCGTTTGCCGTTGATAATTTTAACTGCATTAGTAGTGGGATAGAAAGCGATGATGCCCTTAGCTACAAAATAATCGTATGCTGCTTTCTCGGCTCAGTGGAAATTTAGTGGGGATAAGCATAAATCTTTGCAAGTCTATACAGAA
>ERZ779852.95-NODE-95-length-93584-cov-6.813651_pt1 | contig 93584 bp, 95 predicted proteins | sample MGYA00511559_ERZ779852 | MGnify/ENA primary metagenome ERZ779852 (study PRJEB29588, sample SAMEA2157977) | human gut metagenome | biome: human gut; feature: human-associated habitat; material: faeces | place: Denmark | collected 2008/2010 ...
CAGGCTAGCGTTCTAACCAGCTGAACTACCGGGCCATGATGTTGTGCCGCCGGTTAATCTGCCGTATCTTATCGGCAACATTAGTAATTATACGGGAAAGTCGCGTTCTTGTCAATCCCCTTTTTCCTCTTTTCCGTAACTTTACTCAAGTTTTTTACCGGCGGCGCGCCACATATACCATTCGCTGTGTCTTGGGAGTAACCGGCTGTCGGTCATAGCCTCCCCAGCGCTCCAGTATCTCAAAATGCTCCGCTTCCAGCATGGCAGTCAGCTCATTATCCTCCCATGCATATTCACAAAACTGCTCCCCATCGCGGGTGTACTGCTCTCCCGTCTCATGCTGAAAGAAATCGATCTGTATTTCCACCTTATGCCCTTCTGAGCTGTATTCATTCTGCCATATACAAAATAAAGCCTCGCTTTCGCGCACGAAGCAATTATTCCCCAGCACCTCACGGTGCTTATAAGGAGTATTTACATCAAAGAGAAATAGCCCTCCCGGCTCTACAAAGAATTGCAGCCGGTGCAATGCCTTTTGCAGCGCCCTGCTTCCGGAAAGATGGTTGAGACTATCCAAGGTACAGACGGCAAGATCCACTGTACCATACAGGTCAAGCTGCTCCAACGGCTGACACAGGTACAGAACCGGCTGAGAAAGCGCTAAATTCTTCTCTGAAGCCTGCATCAGCATTTCCGGCGATGCATCTACACCGATGACCTCAAAGCCTCTCTGCGCCAATTCTGTGGCAAGGATGCCGGTACCGCAGCAGAGATCCAGTACCAGTTCCCGCTTGGGGTGGTACTTTGCCAACAGTTCCTCGCAGCGGTCAGCAATCTTTGCGCGATCTACATCGTCGGTCAAGGCATCATAAAAAGCGGAGAAGGTCTCCTTATAGCTTGCCATCTGCCTGCTCCAGTCGTCCAAAAATGATATCGTAGCCATTGGCGCCATATTGCAGCGAACGATTGACTCGGCTGATGGTGGCGGTGCTGGCGCCGGTCTTTTCTACAATTTTGCTGTAAACGTTCTGCTCCTTGAGGAGCTTTGCAACCTCCAGCCGCTGTGCAATGGCTTTCAGTTCCGGGCCGGTACACAGGTCGTCAAAAAAGCGTTCGCACTCCTCCTCCGTCTGCAGCATTAGGATCGCGCGGTAAAGGAATATCAAATTGCTGTCAGGTTTTTTCATTTTCCCCTTAAAGCCTCCTTGTTTTTGATACGCATGTCGGTAATTCTAATATAGCACTTTAGAGCATGAAAGTAAACCATAAAAGCAACTTTTGCATTCTTCTTCCGCTTGTGCTATAATGTAATATAGTTTTCACTGCGGAAAGGAACCCACGCCATGGATCTGAATCGCCACACCCCCCAAGAGATGGAAGAAGCAATACGTCGAAGCATCGAACTGATCGGAGAAAAAGAATGCGGCAGTTTTGATGCTATGCTGGCACCTCGCCTGATTGCGGTAAACCATGAGGGAAAGAGCTGCACCCTTTCCTACCATATCGCCGACTGGATGAGCAATCCCATCGGCATTGCTCACGGCGGGGTGCTGTGCGCTATTGCAGATCTTTCGATGGGCACGCTGAGCAAATACTACGCCAAGGCAGCCACCTTTACCCCAACTATCTCCATTCACCTCAATTATCTGCGCCCCGTGCCTTTGGACGGAGAGATTATTGTCGTTTCATCGATCGACTTTTCCGGTCGCCGATTAAACCAGCTGCACTGCACCATCTACCATGCAGCCAGACCGGATAAGCCCTGCGTCACTGCCACTGCTGCTTATTTCGTTCCGGACGAATCATAAGTCCCCTTTAATACCCGGCAAAAAACCGCCTGCCTCCCTATGATGGGAAAACAGGCGGTTTTGTCATACATAATCAGCCAATAGAAATGACCTTGACAGGGCACTTCTCGGCGCAAGCGCCGCAGTTGGTGCACTTTTCGGGGTCAATGGCAGCAAGAAAATCGGAAACGGTGATTGCTCCGGTCGGGCAGACCTTGGTGCACATCATGCAGCCGATACAGCCGGCAGAGCAAACCTTGCGGACAACAACGCCCTTATCGCGGCTGGAGCAACGCACCGCCACATGATTCTTCACGGGAACCATACCGATAAGCAAATGCGGACACGCCTTGGCGCAGGCGCCGCAGCCGGTACATAGTTCCTCGTCTACATGAGCAACGCCATCTACGATGGAAAGGGCACCGAACTTGCAGACTTTAACACAGTCGCCGTAGCCCAGACAGCCATAGCCGCATGCTTTTTTACCACGGTGCAGCGAAGCACAGGCGGCACAGGTGGCAGGGCCCTGATAGTCCTCGATCTCTGCGCACTTTTCGCAGGTACCGCTGCAGCGAACCAAAGCCTTGACCGGCTCGGCATTCTCTGCCTCCACTCCCAGATACTCGCTGATCTGTCCCGCAACGGAAGCACCGCCGGGGGTACAAAGGTTGGGCTTGGCTGCGCCGCTTGCTACGGCTTTGGCATAGTCATCACAGCCGGCATAGCCGCAGGCACCGCAGTTGGCGCCGGGCAGGAAGCCGCGGATATCCTCTACACGGGTATCGGTAGGAACGGAGAGGAAACGGGAAGCCACCACCAGCAGAATGGAACAAGCCAAACCGATAGCGCTGACAATAATAACACCAGTCATTGTACTCTCCCCTCCTTATTTCAGCAGACCGTCTACCACACCACCGAAGCCCATGAAAGACATGGAAACGATGAAGGCAGCGATCAAAGTAATAGGCAGACCCTTGAACGATTCGGGAATGTCCATATTCTCCATGCGACCACGAACGCCTGCAAACAGCACCATTGCCAACAGGAAGCCGAGACCGGCGCCCAGCGCATTAACCATGGACTGACCGAAGCCGTACTTTTCATCAATATTCAGTACCGCTACACCCAGTACGGCGCAGTTGGTGGTGATGAGGGGCAGGTAGATGCCGAGGGATTCATACAGCGGAGGAACGAACTTCTTGAGGATCATTTCCACCAGTTGCACCAGTGCGGCAATGACCAGAATGAAAATGATGGTCTGCATATAGCCCAAATCGTATTGATCCAGCAGATAGGTCTGAATGGGCCATGTGGCAGCAGTTGCCAGCACCATGACAAAAGTCACGGCAAGACTCATGCCGACGGCAGAATCCAGCTTTTTGGAAACACCGAGGAATGGGCAGATTCCCAAAGATTTGGAGAGGACGAAGTTCTGCGTCAAAATAGCGGAAAGCAGAATAATGATCATTTCTTTCATGCTTCACAGCCTCCTTCCTTCTTTTCAGCCGGGGAGCAGCCGCTGCAGCCGCCGGCGCAGGCGCCGCAGGCGGCACAATCCAGCTTCTTCTTGGGCTTATGCTTGGCAAACTTGTTCATCACGGCGATGAGAACACCATAGACGAGGAAGCCGCCGGGGGTCAGCTTCATAATAGCAATGGGATCGAACAGGTTAGCGGTCAAGGTAATGCCGCACCAGGTACCGCTGCCCAGAATCTCACGAATAGTCGCCATGCAGAACAGGGCGAGGGTAAAACCGAGTCCCATGCCGAGACCGTCAAGAGCGGAATCGAGGACATTATTCTTGCTGGCAAACATCTCCGCACGCCCCAAGATGATGCAGTTTACAACAATCAGCGGCAGGAAGATGCCGAGGCTTTGATAAAGGCTTTGCGCATATGCCTGCAGCAAAAGCTGCACCACCGAAACAAAGCCGGCAATGACGACGATGAAGCAGGGAATGCGCACCTTATTGGGAATGATGTTGCGCAGGAGAGAGATAACGATATTGGAGCCGAACAGTACAAAGGTGGCTGCCATTCCCATGCCCAGAGCATTGAGAACCGAGGTGGAGGTAGCGATGGCAGGGCAGGTACCCAGCACCAGAACCAGTACGGGGTTCTCTTTGATAATACCGTTGGTAAAGGTTTTCAGCTTATTACTCATTTGGTTCCTCACGCTCCTTTCACAGTTTCATAGGCGGCAAACGCCAGCTTAACCGCTTCCTTATAGCCATTGGAGGTATAGGTCGCCTTGGTGACCATCGGCAGGTCGCTGTCGGGGGTCTCTGCCGTTACGCCGATCCACTTCTTGCTGTAGGAGCTCTTGGAGAGCTTGGCACCGTCGATGCCCTCATATTCATTGGGAGTCTCGGTGTGCTGATACAGCTTGGAGGCAATGATGGCGCCGTTATTGTCAATGGCAACGAGAATGTGCAGCTCTCCGCTGAAGCCGGAGGCATGAACATTGAACGCATAGCCCAGCTCGGACTGATAGGCGCTGTCTGTTCCTTCGGGTGCTGTCTCCAGTTCGGTGTAGCCCTCGCCCAGCATTTCGGCGATAAGCTCGGCTTCAGGATAGACCTTTTCTTCGGTGGGAGCTTCGATCTCGATGCCCGCCAGCTCGCCGTAGGCAACAAACGCATTACCGACTGCGGCATTAAAGCCCTTGGAGGAGAAGGTGGCGCCGGAGAGGAATTCAATGCCCTCCAGTGTGAAGTCTTTCCCAACATACTGCTCCTGGAAGTTCGGCTCGGTTTCGATGCGGTCGCCGATGCCGGGAGTCTCGCCGTGCTCCATCACCTGTGTACCGGTGACGGTACCGTCGGCGGAGATTCCGACCATAACCGAAATCATACCGGCAAAGCCCTTGCCCTGGCTTTGGAATACATAGCCTGCACCATTACCGGCTTTATAGGCTTTAGTGACATTTTCGGCAGTGACAGTCACTTCCTCAAAGTCCGTACCATCCGGCAGAACAGCAAGGAGAGCCTCATTGGCCTGTGCTGCCTTGGCAGCATCAATCACGGGCTTGGTGAGATTATAGGTGCCTGTCAGCGCCGCAGAAACGACCAGGCAGATGGCGGTGAGAACAACGATGGGTTTCAGCTTTTCCCATTTCATTTTTCGGCACCTCCCACTCCAAACGGTTTTTTGTGACCCAGCTTATCAATGTGGGGACAGATGATGTTCATCAGCAAAATGGCAAAGGAAACACCCTCCGGATAACCGCCGGAAGAATTTCGGATCAACATGGTGATGATGCCTGCACCGAGGGCGAAGATGACCTTACTGAGCTCGGTGGAGGGAGAGGTGGAATAGTCGGTAAGCATAAAAATGCCGCCTAGCAGCACACCGCCGGTGAGAATCATGTAAATGGGATCATAGCCCAGTACAACGCTCATCAGTGCAATGGTTGCTACATATACCACCGGAATGGTGGGGGTAATAACGCCACGCACCACCAGATAGATAAAACCGATAATCAGTGCGATGGCACAGGTCTCGCCCAGGCAGCCACCGCGGATACCAAACAGCAGGTTCTTGACTGCAGGCAATCCCTCCACAGCGCCCTCTTTGATGAGTGCCAACGGAGTTGCGCCGGAGACCGCATCAATGCCGTTGATGTAGGAATTAGCGGTCGGCCAGGTGGTCATCTGCCCTGCAAAGGCGATGAGCAGGAAAATACGACCGGTAATGGCGGGATTGGCGAAATTGCAGCCGATGCCGCCGAACAGCTGCTTGACGATAACGATGGCGACAAAGCAGCCGACAATAGCCATCCAGATGGGGAACCCGGCAGGCAGGTTCATGGCCAACAGCAGACCGGTCACGGCGGCGCTCAAATCAGAAATGGTATTGGTGCGCTTGGTGATGCGGCGGAACAGGTATTCAAACAGGATAGACGCACCAACGCAGACAACCTCCAGCACGAGGGCACGGGTGCCGAATACCAGAACGGACGCCACCACGGCAGGCAGCAGCGCAATGAGAACATCACCCATGACGGAGGTGGTGGAAACGCTGCTGCGGATATGCGGTCCCGCAGAGACCAACAGTTTACGATCAGTCATTTTATCTCCCCTCCTCCTTACTTTCTTATCATCTGCTTGCCCATCTGGTTATAGGCAACCAGATGGCGCTTGGCAGGACAGACATAGGCACAGCAGCCGCATTCCATGCACAGATTAACCTTCAATGCCTTCAGTGCCTCAACGTTCTCGGCATGATAGGCACGGTCCAATGCTGCTGGGCTCAAGCTCAGCGGGCAGGCACGCAGGCAGCGTCCGCAGCGAATACAGGCAGTCTCTGCCGCCATCTTCGCTTCTTTTTCGTTAAAGACCAAAAGTCCGTTGTTGTTCTTGTGGATAACCGCCTGATCGTCCTGGCAGGAGGTACCCATCATGGGACCGCCCAGAATGATCTCGGCAGGCTCGCCCTTGTAGCCGCCGCAGAAGTTGATGATGTCCTCCAGCTTGGCACCGATGGGAACCCATACATTCTTCGGCTCCGCCACTGCGCCGCCGTCTACCGTTACCAACCGGCTTACCAACGGCATACCGGTCTTGACATACTCCGCCAGCTTGATGATTGTACCGACATTCATCACCAGTACGCCCACATCGCCGGGCAGCTTGCCCTCGGGGATCACACGACCGGTCGCCTCATAAACGATAACCTTTTCAGCGCCCTGCGGATAACGGGATTTCAGCTCCAGCACCTCCAGCTTACTGCCGGCTGCCGCAGCGTCCGCTTTAATCTTCTCGATCGCCTTTGGCTTATTGTTTTCTATGCCGATCACCGCACGCCCGTTCGGCATATGGCGCAGCAACAAGCTAACGCCCTCCAGCAACAGGTCGGTTTTTTCCATCATAATGCGATAATCGCAGGTAAGATAAGGCTCACACTCGGCACCGTTGATAACAAGGGTGTCAATTGCTGCGGTCTTCAGCCCAGTCAGCTTGACGCCGGTGGGGAAGCCTGCGCCGCCCAAGCCCATCAGTCCGCAGGCGCGCGCCGCCTTCAAAACATCTTCCAGCTCATCACCGATGACGGGCGGAGTCAGGGTCTCATCGACCGTCTGCTCGCCGTCGGTAGTAATGATAACCGCCTCGTTTTTGGCACCGCGCGCATTATAGATGTGCTCGATTGCCTTTACCTTGCCCGATACGCTGGAATGTATCGGTGCCGAAACCGCTGCTTCACTGTCGCCGATAAGCTGACCGACCTTAACGGTATCGCCAACTTTTACAACAGGCGTGCAGGGGGCGCCGATGTGCTGAGACATGGAAATCGTGACCTCCGCCGGTACCGGCATGATCACGCTTTCCAACTCGGCTGTGTTCTTATGGTGCTCCACATGAATACTGGGAAGCGAATGGAACATAGCCACAGGTATCCCTCCTAATCTTTTTATTTCAAGTTTAAGCGGTTCAGGTAAGGCAGCACTACCCGCAGCGCCATACCGGTAATAGCGCCCATCAGCAGTCCTGCCGCCAGAAGAACCGGAAAGTAATACCAGACATACTGGTTATTGATGATAAAACGTGCCATAACAAGCTGACCGATATTGTGTGCCGCCCCGCCGAACACGCTAAGCAAGAGATACTGTTCTTTTATCCCCGGCAAAAGGGAGAGCAGCAGCATAATCGTCACTGAGAAAACTCCGCCCGCCGCACTCATTGCGGCAGCCACCGCCCCGCGGGTCAGCAATACAAACAGTGCCTTCAATACGGCAATTGTGAACCCGCTTACCGGTCCCAGTACAAATAGCGCATACATGGTCACGATATTGGAAAGCCCCAACCGGATCCCCGGCGGCAGCATGGGCAGGGCAGGCAGCAGCGACTCCAAAAAGCTAAGAGCCATCGCCAACGCAAACAGCAGCCCCATCAGTGCCAATCGTTTCACTTTTCGGCTGCGGTTCTGTGCTGCCATGCGTTCCTCCTCATTCGGTCACCCTATTATTTTAGATGCCTTTCTCTGCTTTTTCAAGCATTCAATGGCTTTTTCAGCATTTTTAATTATAAAAGAATAGCATCTTCGTTATACGCACCGTTTACAAATCCTACTGAAAAGACTGGTGAAGCAGAATGTCTTCTGCCTTCACCAGTCTCCGGTCGGCTTTTTCAGCCGGATCAATCCATGTCGCAGCCGGTGCAGCCTTCGCAGTCGCCTTCGCAGTCCAAGTCGTCTAAGTCAAACTCCAGCTTCTCGCCGCAGTTGGGGCAGTCGATCTCCCCCTCACACAGCATGCTTTCGTCAACGCAGATCGTATCGCCGCAGGTGGGACATTTCACTTCGTACAGAGGCTCGTCCTCGTCGTCAAACTCATCATAGTCATCTAAACCATAATCGTCGTCATCATCGAAGGAATCATGGCACTCATCATCGTCCTCGTACAGGGCATCTTCTACGTCCTGCAGATCATCATCGATCGCATCAACGACCTCGCCCAACTCCTCTACCGCTTCTTCCAAATCGGTAACGGAGAGCGCCAGATCGTCCAGCACCTCGATCACATTCAGCAGCGCCTTGCCCTCAGCGGTGGTGTCGGTCAGCTTCAGACCGTCAGCCAGACCACGCAGATATGCAACTTTTTCAATAACAGTCATTTTAGTACCTCCCTATTCATTTGGGGTCATCGCAATGACAAAACGGAAAGGCGCGTTACGCTCTTTCCATGTACTCACCGGTTCTGGTGTCCACACGGATCATATCGCCCTCATTAATGAACAGAGGAACCTTGATCTCTGCGCCGGTTTCCAGCGTTGCGGGCTTCAGGGTATTGGTGGCGGTATTGCCGGCAAAGCCGGGGTCGGTCTTGGTGACCTCCAGTTCCATAAAGAAAGGAGGCTCTACACCGAACACGCTGCCTTTGTAGGAAAGGATCTTGCAAACGGTGTTCTCTTTGACAAACTTAAAGTTGTCGCCCAATACGTCCTTGCTGATCGGAACATTCTCATAGGTCTCCTGATCCATGAAATAGTACAGATCGCCATCGGAATACAGATATTCCATATCCTTTCTCTCGATGTAGGCGGTCGGATACTTATCAGAGGGATTAAAGGTGCGCTCGGTCACAGCACCGGTGATCACGTTGCGGATCTTGGTGCGGACAAAAGCAGCGCCCTTGCCGGGTTTAACATGCTGGAACTCAATGATCTGATAGACGTTGCCGTCCATATCGAAGGTCACGCCGTTCCGGAAATCGCCTGCACTTACCATAATACAAAAACCTCCAAGGATATAATATACGGATTTAACTATCTGATTTTAACATATAATAGCGGTTGATTGCAAGTGGTTTTCACAGGATAATCAATTCTTTGGGGCTGTTTGTCAAATCTTTTGTGCCGTCCGGCGCGATCCAAACCATATCCTCGATGCGCACGCCAAACCGTCCTTCCAAATAAATGCCCGGCTCCACAGTAATGACCATGCCCTGACGGCAGGTGATCCCCGGATCAGCGGCAGGCGTAAAGCCCGGCGTCTCATGGATCTCAATTCCGACAGAATGGCCCAAGCTGTGCCCGAAGCAGCCCTCGTAGCCGGCATTATAGATCAAGTCGCGGGCAGCGGCGTCCACTGCGCGGCAGGAGGCACCCTCCACAGCCTTTTCGATACCGAGAAGCTGGGCGGCAAGCACGGTATCATACACCTTACGCATCTCGTCAGTCGGCTCACCAATCGCGATGGTGCGGGTCATGTCGGAGCAGTAGCCGTCCCACAGAGCGCCGTAATCCATTGTGAAAAAGTCACCCTGCTGCAAAGGGCGGTCACCCGGCACGGCATGCGGCTTGGCGGAGTTGGGCCCACTGGCGGCAATAGTCTCAAACGCCAGACCATCAGCACCCAGACGACGCATGCAGTATTCCAGATATGCGGCGATCTCTTTTTCAGTTTTACCCGGCTTGATAAAATCGAGGATCTCCCGGAAAGCGGCATCAGTAATTCCCTGCGCCTTGCGGATTGCAGCGATCTCATACTCGTCTTTCAGAGAACGCATCTCCAGGATTTTATCGTTCAGGGCAGCATCGGTCGAAAAGTCATATTCCGGCAGTCTTTTGCGGTATACCTCCAGCGCGCCGACCGTCACATAGCCGGTTTCAATTGCGACGGTTTTCGCACCGTGCTTTTTCAGCAGCGCACCGATCTGTTCATACAGCTTGTCCTGCAGAATAACCTCTGCACCGGTCACGGTTGCCTTGGCAATCTCGATATAGCGGAAATCAATAATGAAATAGGCGGCGTCCCGGAATGTCACCAGTGTGCCGTCAGAGGCACCCAATCCGGTAAAATAGCGGCGGTTCACCTCGGAGGTGATCAATGCGGCGTCGGCACCCTCCGGCAGCGCCTTCATCAGCTTTTCAATACGGTTCATGCTTGCTTCTTCCTTTCTTCTGCTTCTTTGTATAGGTCGCGCATCGTTGCGGCGTCCTCCGCCTGAGTCCCTGCCGATTCGCAAATGATGGTTGGCCGGCTGTCATACTTCACCAGCACCTCCGCCAGCGGCGCAAAATACGGACCGTAGGTGGTATCGGCAAAGGTCAGGTGGCGTTTTTCTCCGCCGTTATCGGTGTACTCTATCTGAGAAAAATGAGAATGGAAGCACTTCATGCGCTGCTCCCCTATCTCATTTCTCATCGTCAACAAAATACGCTCATAGTCCTCCGCTCCGCGGATACTTCCCAGCGTACGGGCATTCAAATGCCCAAAATCAACACAGGGCAACAGGCGGTCGTCCAGCTTGCATAGCTCCATGACCTCCTCCAGCGTGCCCAGCTGGTTAAACTTGCCCATAACTTCCGGACATACAATAATATGTCCCAGATGTGCCTCATCCAGCGCTGCCAACGCCCGCTTCATGGTGTCCTTAGCAAGCGAAAGCGCCTCCTCCCTGCTGATCTTGGCACAGGAGCCGGAATGGACGACAATGCGCCGCGCCCCCATCAGGTCGGCGGCTTCGGCGGATTCCATAATGTATTTGATGCTGTTCAGCCGTTTTTCCTCCTCCACGCCGGAAAGAGAAATATAGTACGGTGCGTGCAGCGAAAGCTGAATATCCCGTGCCTCGCAGCCCGCTTTCAGCTTCAGCACACTTTCGCGGTTGATGCGAACCCCACGCCCACACTGGTACTCATAGGCGTTCAGCCCCATCTTTTCCAGATACTCTGGTATCTGCGGGGTGGATTTGTACCCCATTGCGGTAAAGCTCTCGGCATTACCGGCAGGGCCTATTCTTATCATATGGTCTCCCTCCTTTTCCTGCGATGGTAACGCCGCAGCAGCGGCTTTTCCAAGGGGCGCTTGATGCGGTACAGTCCGTACCCCTCCTCCGCATACGGCTCCACCAGTATGGTCATGCAGCCACACAGGTTGCCGCACAGAATATCGGTAAAAAGCTGATCGCCAATCAATGCAGTCTGCTGCGGACTAACGCCGAATTCCTTCATTTTGGCAAGCGCCACCTTCTTTTTCGGCTTAGCGGCATCGGCAATATAGCCCAGCCCCAATCGGTTGGCAAAGGGCGCCACCCGCAGCTCGTGGTTATTGGAGATAACAAACAGACGAAGTCCCGCCTGCCGCTGCCGATCCAGCCATTCCATCACCTCCGGCTTTATTTCCTGACTGTTGTCGCCGGTCAGTGTGTTATCTACATCCAGCAGCAGTGCGCGGATACCGTGCTGTGTAAAAAAATCCGTCGGGATCTCCTCGATCCGGTGAAAATCGTACTGTGGGGTCAAAAGCGGCAAGGGGTCACGCTCCTTTTTTGAGGTATTCCGGCACTATTATAGCAACATGGCGGCATAAAATAAAGTCCCAAATAAAAAAGTATCTGCGCTAAATGGAAAAGGCAGACGGGGGAAACCCATCTGCCTTTGTTCCGGTTGCAATAAAGATCAAGATTACTTGTACTTGCGCTTACGAGCAGCCTCGGACTTTTTCTTGCGCTTAACGGAAGGTTTCTCATAATGCTCGCGCTTGCGGACTTCCGCCAAAACACCAGATCTGGCGCAGGAACGCTTAAACCGTCTGAGAGCACTATCCAGCGACTCGTTATCTTTTACTCTGATCTCTGCCATTTACTATTCCCTCCCTACGCCTACGGCTGGAGTTATATCCTAATAACAGGATAACACATAGATTATACAATATCGCAATTTACTATGTCAAGAGATTTTTATTGAGCGAAACTCTACAGCATGATTATCCGCTTATTTCGCCACGATATTGTAGAGCTTCCCCTTGACATAGATTTCTTTGAGAACGGTCTTGCCCTCCAATGCCGCTTTGACGCTGTCATTTGCCATCACCAAAGACTTCACCGATTCCTCGGTACTATCTGAGGGGATCATCAGACGTGCCTTGATCTTGCCGCTTACCTGCACCGCGATCTCCACATCGGCGTCCACGCACTTGGCAGGGTCATATTCGGGCCACTTCGTCTTCGCCAGCATCTCCTTGCCGCCGATGGCTTCATTGATCTCCTCGGTAATATGCGGTGCAAAGGGATTGAGCAGGGTGATGAAGGTCATCAGCTCTCCGCGGGTCACGCTGCCCTTATCATAGATCTCATTCAGCACGCTCATCATCGCAGCGATGGCGGTATTGCACTTCAACCCCTCGATGTCCTCGCTGACCTTCTTGATCAGCTTATGGAAGCTGCCCTCCAGTTCTGCGGAATAGCCGTCCTCCTGCGTCATCATGTCGGTCAATGCTGCCACTCGCTCCAAAAAGCGCTTACTGCCTTTGATGGACGAGGTGTTCCACGGCGCAGTCTTTTCAAAGTCGCCGATGAACATTTCGTACATTCTCAGGGTATCAGCACCGTACTGGGCGATAACGTCATCGGGATTGACGACATTGCCGCGGGATTTACTCATCTTCTCACCGTTTTCGCCCAGGATCATACCATGGCTGGTACGCTTGGCGTACGGCTCCTTGCAGGAGACCACACCGATATCATACAGGAACTTGTGCCAGAAGCGAGAATACAGAAGATGCAATGTGGTGTGCTCCATACCGCCGTTATACCAGTCTACCGGCATCCAATAGTCCAGCGCCTCCTTGGCAGCCAGTGCATTGGCATTGTGCGGGTCACAGTAGCGCAGGAAATACCACGAGGAGCCCGCCCACTGGGGCATTGTATCGGTCTCCCGCTCGGCAGGTCCACCGCAGCAGGGACAGGTGGTTTTTACCCAGTCAGTCAGCTTTGCCAGCGGGGATTCCCCGTTATCGGTCGGCTCATAGCTTTCCACCTCCGGCAGGCGCAGCGGCAGCTCGCTTTCGGGAATCGCCACCCAGCCGCACTTGGGGCAGTTCACCAGCGGGATCGGCTCGCCCCAATAGCGCTGCCGAGAGAACACCCAGTCGCGCAGCTTGTAGTTCACCTTTGTCTCGCCCTTCTTCTGCTCCTCCAGCCACTTGACGATGGCTTTCTTGGCATCTTCCACGGTCATGCCGTCCAAAAATCCGGAGTTGACCATGATGCCGGTGGCGCAGTCGGTAAAGGCTTCCTTTTCCACATCGCCGCCCTTTACCACCTCAATGATAGGCAGTCCGAATTTCTTGGCAAACTCCCAGTCACGGGTATCATGTCCGGGTACCGCCATAATAGCGCCGGTACCGTAGCTCATCAAAACATAATCCGAAATGAAGATGGGAATCTCCTTGCCATTGACAGGGTTGATGGCGGCAACGCCAGCCAGCCGCACACCGGTCTTGTCCTTTGCCATCTCGGTGCGTTCAAAGTCGGACTTGCGGGCGGAGACCTCCTGATAGGTACGGATCTCCTCCATATTTCCGATGCGGTCAGCCCACTTTTCAATATAGGGGTGCTCCGGCGACATAACCATGTAGGTTGCGCCAAATAGCGTATCGGGGCGGGTGGTGTAGATTTTCAGCTTATCGCCGCCGGTGGTATCAAACTCCACCTCGGCGCCGGTGGAACGTCCGATCCAGTTGATCTGGGAGGTTTTAACGCGTTCCAGATAGTTCACATCGGAAAGGTCATCAATAAGCCGCTGTGCATAGGCGGTGATCTTCAGCATCCACTGGCTCTTTACCTTGTGAATGACCTCACTGCCACAGCGCTCGCACACGCCGTTTACCACTTCCTCGTTTGCCAGCACGCACTTGCAGCTGGTACACCAGTTAACGGACATTTCCTTCTTATATGCCAGACCTTTTTTGAAAAGCTGCAGGAAGATCCACTGGGTCCACTTGTAGTAGGCAGGGTCGGTGGTATTCACTTCCCGGTCCCAATCGAAGGAAAGTCCCAAACTTTGCAGCTGCGCCTTAAAGTGCGCCACATTCTGCGCCGTTACGATCTCCGGGTGGATGTGGTTCTTGATGGCAAAATTCTCGGTGGGCAAGCCGAAGGCGTCCCAGCCCATGGGATACAGCACATTATAGCCTTGCATACGGCGTTTTCTTGCCACAATATCCAAGGCGGTGTAGGAACGCGGGTGTCCCACGTGCAGTCCCTGACCGGAGGGGTACGGAAACTCCACCAGCGCATAATACTTCGGCTTGGTATAGTCATTTTCGGCATGGAATACATGAGATTCCGCCCACTTCTTTTGCCATTTCGGTTCAATTTCCTTAAATTCGTGTTTCAACGGTCTGTCCTCCCTGCCTCGTTCGGCTTTTTCTATCAAGTTTATGGCTGTTATTTTGCTTCGTCAATCAGATCCAGCGGCACACGGGGCGCATCTGCCCACACACGGTCAATGCTGTAAAAATTGCGGGTCTCGGCATAGAAGATATGCACAATGACATCACGGTAATCCATCAGGATCCACTGGGCGGAGCTTCGTCCCTCGATGCGCTTTGGCTCGATGCCCTGCCGCCCCAAATAGTCGTCCAGATCCTCGCACAGCGATTTGACCAGCGTGGTATTACCGGCAGTCGCCACTACAAAATAATCTCCGATGGTCGTCAGCTCCCCGATCTGAATTACCTCCAGATCTGTCGCTTTCTTGCTGTCCAAAAATTTTGCGATAGAAAGAGCAAGTTCCTTGGAATTCATACTTTTTCCTCCTTGCAGATTTTAACAAATTCGTTGTATGCCTGCCAGCTTTCGCAGCAGACAGCGCATTTTTTACGGATCAGCCTGCCGATGGTATAGCACAGTGCATACAGCATTGCTCCGTCCAGAGATTGCTCTGTCCGGCGTCTCATTTCCTCCACATCTGGGTAGTGCCGCCCCTCCTCGGTCAAATCCGCCAGATACACGATCTTCTCCAGCCGGCTCATGCCGGCGCGCGCCACAGTATGATACCGCACCGCATTTTCAATGTCCTTATCGTGCACCCCGTAGCGTCCCAGTATCTCCGCCGCAGCAAAGCCATGGATCAACTGCGGCTGCTCCCGAAAATCAATATCGGTCATTATAGCACTTTGCCTCATGATTTGCAACGTTTCCTCCAGAGGCATTTCCTTGCAGCAATCGTGCAGGATTCCGGCAACTGCCGCCTTTTCGGGGTCTTCTCCCCAACGGCGCGCCAGACGCTCAGCCTCCCGCTCCACCCCCAGGGAGTGCCGGTAGCGTTCCTCGCTCATCAGTGGGCGGATTGCCCTACGCATTTCTTCACGAGTCATGGCGCTCCCCCTTATACAGTCCATGGGCGGCGATATATTCCTCTACTGCGGGGGGCAGTTCATCGCAATGCTCTCCGGCATGCAGCTTTTCACGTATTTCGGTGGAGGAAACCACCCGCACCGCATTATCCAGAAAGATAGTCAGGACGCCTTCTCTTGCCAGCAGGCGTGCGGCGCGGTACAGCGCCTCTTTATCGTCCGGCTCCCGGCTGGCAACCGCCAGCGTACACATTCTGCCCAAAGCCCGCCATTCCCGCCACGCAGTAAATGTCAGGTAGTTATCCGTCCCCATGACGAGATAAAAATCGTCCTTCGGATACATCTCCCGCATGTGCCTCAAGGTGTCAATGGAATAGCTGACACCGCCGCAGGTCAGTTCATAATCGTCTGCTATGGCGCCCTGCAGCTCCCTCACTGCCAAACGGCACATTTCCAGCCTATCCTCCCCTGCCGCCAAATCCGGGGTCGCCTTGTGCGGTGGGATAAAGGTCGGAATCACATGCAGGCAGTCCAGACGAAGCTGCTTGATTGCCTGACGGCACACCTCCACATGACCCATGTGGATCGGGTTAAAGGTACCGCCGTAAAAACCGATTCTTGCCACTTCTCTCTCCTCCCGTTACCGCAGCTCAATGATGGTCTTTTCGGGATTTTTGCGGTATAGTGTCACCTTGCGTCCCACAACCTGCACCACTTCGGCGCCGGTTGCTTCCGCCAGGATCGCCGCCATCTCCCTGGGAGATTCCGGTGCGGTCTCCAGCACCGTCAGCTTGATCAGTTCACGGGCAGTCAATGCATCGTCCACCTGCTTTTGCAGGGTATCTCCCATGCCGTTTTTTCCCACCTGCAGAATTGCCTCCACGGTGTTGGCATAGGAGCGCAGCTTAGCTCTTGTTTTGGAATCCATCATATTGTTTATTCTCCTTCTTTTCTGTCCTTCATCTTCTTATACAGCGCCGTCAGCGCACGTCCGCGGTGACTGATAGCGTCCTTGGCGGGACCGTCCAGCTCTGCAAAGCTGTGTTCTCCCACCATAAACAAGGGGTCGTAGCCAAATCCGTTCTCTCCGTGCAGCCGATGGGCAATGGTTCCCTCGCAGGTACCCTCACACTGAACAATATCATCTTCTCCGAACACGACGCAGATGGCACAGACAAACCGTGCCGTACGCTTTTCATCAGGGACATTTTCCATCTCCCGCAGGAGCTTTTCGTTGTTATCAGCGGAATTGTGCCCTTCGCCGGCATAGCGGGCGGAATATACCCCCGGCGCTCCGTCCAGCGCATCAACGCACAAGCCGGAGTCATCTGCTACAGTGGGCAGTCCGGTCACACGGTAGATTCCCATTGCCTTGAGATAGGCGTTTTCGGCAAAGGTCGTGCCGGTTTCCTCAATTTCAAGGTCCGGACAAATTGTGTCCTGCGGCAGGATCTCCCACCCCAACGGCAAAAGGATCCGGCGGAACTCCTCCACCTTGTGCTTATTTTTACTTGCCAGTATCAGCTTCATGCTTCTTCCTCGTCCAACAGCAGAGCGCGGGCAAAGTCGGCGGCACTAAACGGTGTCAGATCGCCGATGCTTTCGCCGGTTCCTACAAACTTGATGGGCAACCCCAGTTGATCGCGAATGGCAATTGCCACACCGCCCTTGGCAGTTCCGTCCAGCTTGGTCAAAATAATGCCGGTCACACCGCAGGCAGCAGCAAATTCCCGTGCCTGATTCAAACCGTTTTGTCCGGTGGTGGCGTCCAGCACCAACAGCGTTTCCCTGCTGCAGCCGGGCGCTTCGCGCTCCAGCACGCGGTCGATCTTTGCCAGCTCCTCCATCAAGTTCTTCTTGGTATGCAGGCGTCCCGCCGTATCGCAGATCAGCACATCGACATTTCTCGCCTTGGCAGCGGTGATACTGTCATACACCACAGCGGCAGGGTCGGCGCCCTCGGCATGCTTTATCATTTGGCAGCCCACACGGTCAGCCCACACGCCCAGCTGCTCTCCGGCAGCCGCACGGAAGGTATCCGCTGCGCCCAGCAGCACCTTTTTGCCCTGCCCCTGCAGCCAGTACGCCAGCTTGCCGATGGAAGTGGTCTTCCCCACGCCGTTGACGCCCACTACCAGCACTACACTGGGCTTGGTCTCGGTCACCAGCGGCTCATCCGGCTCCATCAGCTCGGTTACGATCTCGCATAGGTTCTCCCGCAGCTCGGCAGAATCAATGCTCCGGTGCCTGATCCGTTCGCCCAGCTTGGAGCAGATCTTTCCCGCCGTCGTCACACCGACATCGGCAAGGATCAGAATCTCCTCCAGCTCCTCCAGCGTGTCGGCGGTAATCTTGCCGGAGAAATTATCCAGTTCCAGGCTCAGGTTCTGTTTTGTTTTCTTTACGCTTTTGCGAAAAATATCAAAAAATCCCATTGGTTCTCCTTAGCTCAGGCTCTTGCCGAATTTCTTTTCCATCTCCGTCACGTCCAGCCGCAGCAGCTTGGAGATGCCTTCCTCCTCCATGGTAACGCCGTACAGCACATCGCCCTGCTCCATGGTGCCGCGGCGATGGGTGATTGAGATAAACTGGGTATGATCGGTCATTCGGTGCAGATAGGCGGCAAATTTACCGACATTTACATCGTCCAGCGCCGCCTCAATCTCATCAATGAGGACAAACGGCGCAGGATTGACCCGAAGAATGGCAAAATAAATGCAGATTGCCACAAATGCCTGCTCGCCGCCGGAAAGGGCAGAAAGGTTCTTGATGATCTTTCCGGGCGGCTGCACAATGATCTCGATGCCCGTTTCCAAAGGGTCGGTTGCATCGGTCAGGCGCAGCTCGGCATGTCCGCCGCCAAACAGCTCGCGAAAGATCTCTCCGAAGTGCCGGTTGATGCCGGAAAACCGCTCGGTAAAGATGGCGCTCATCTGGGCGGAAAGCTCGGTAATGAGCTTTGTCAACTCCTTCTTTGCGTTCTCGGCATCGTCTATCTGTTCCTTCATAAAGCGATAGCGCCCGCTCACTTCCTCGTATTCCTCAATCGCCGCTACATTTACGGCGCCCAACCCGCGGATTCGTCCGCGCAGCTCGGAAAGCCGCTTCTGCGCTGCCGGAATATCCTCCAGCACGATCGCCTTTTCCGCCGCCTCGCTGCGGGTCAGCTCATATTCCTCCCACATCTTTGTGCTGATGTTGTTTTGCTGATCCTGCATATCAGCGCTCTTTTCCTGCAGGCGGATCAGCTCGTTGGCTGCCGCCTCCCGCTTGGAAATAACATCGCTGCTTTCACGGTTCAGGGTATTTCTGCGTGCCTCCAGCCGGTCGCGCTGCTCGTCCGCCTCTTTAATATCCCGGCGCAGCGTTTCGATTTCGCTGCTTCCGCTTTGGGCGCCGGCATTTATTTCCTCTATCTCCGCCATGATGGCAGCGTTCTCGGCAATCAAGTGCTCCTGCCGCTGCCGCAGCTCTGCCAGCGCAGCCTCGCCGCCCCTCTGTTGGTTTTCCATCTGCTCTATGGCAAGACGAGCAGCCTCGCAGTCCTTTTGCCGCGTAATGTCCTCCATCTGCAAAGCCGTTACCGCTTCTGCCGCCGTGCTCAATTCCGCTGCCAACGCTTCGTGTGCCGCAATTCCCTCGGCAGCCAGCTTTGTCAGCCGCTCTACCTCCTCGGTCAGCTTAACGACCAACTCGCCGCCGGAAATCTTCTGCCGGCGAAGCTGCTCCACGCGGGCAGTCAGTTCATCATATTCGCGCAGTGCCTGCTCATTCAGACGCTCCGCTTCCTCCACATTGGCGGCAAGTCGTTTCACCAGCGTTTCGGCGGAGATCAGATCCTCTCTCGCCGTCTTTTCCTCGGCTTCTATGCCGTCCACCGTTGCTTGAATGGTATCAGTCTCCCGGCGCAGCTCGGTCAGCTGGGCTTCCAGCTCCTCCGCCTGCCCGCTGTATTTCTTTGCCTCGGCAGTCAGTGCATCGATCTCTCCCCTACGGGAAAGAATGGAAGCGTTTTTATTCACAGAGCCGCCGGTCAAGCTGCCGCCGGCATTCACCACCTGACCGTCCAGCGTTACCGCGCGGTAGCGGTAGCCGTACGCCTTGGCAATGGCGGTCGCCGCATCAATATCCTCGGTCACAACGGTGCGACCCAGCAGCGAAGCGACCACCTCGCGGTAACGATCATCGCACTGCACCAGTTCACTGGCAAGACCCACATAGCCGCCCCGCACCGCCATGTCGTTCTCTTTTATCGGGTTGGAACGGATATTGGTCAGCGGCAGAAAGGTCGCCCGTCCGGCGCCTTTTTCTTTCAGGTGCATAATGGCGCGCTTTGCCGCACCCTCGTCCTGCACCACAATGTTCTGGATCGCTGCGCCCAGTGCAATCTCCACGGCAGTGGCATACCGGTTCTCGGTCTTAATCAGGCTGGAGACCGGACCGATAATTCCCCGCAGGGCGCCTGCGCCCGCCTGCTTCATTACAAACTTGACGCTGTTATTAAAGCTCTCATAGTTCTTTTCCAGATCGGAAAGCACCTGTGCGCGCTGCAGCTTCTCGCCAGCCAGCTTTTCGCAGTTTCTCTGCCGGCTTTCCAGCTCGGCTTGTTTATCGCTTCGGCTTTTCAGCTTGTACAAATATCCGTTTTTACTGTTCTGCAGGCTTTGCAGGCGTTCCCGCAGCTCATCGGCAAATGTCCGGTGTCCGGTCAATTCCTCCCGCAGGCGGCTTAGGTGTTCATCTTTGTCCTTAGCCTGTCCCCGCAGCGCCTCCAGCCGGATCACGGTCTCGTCCGCCAGCGTTCCGGCAGTCTCGGCAGAAAGCTCCGCCTTGTGGATCTGTCCCTGCAGTTCCTCCTTCTGCAGCATCAGCGCGCCCTGCTCGGCGGTCAGCCGGTGCTCCTCCTGCCGCTTTTCCTCCAAAGCCTTCTGGCTCGCCTCCAACGTCCGGCGGAGCTCCTCAGCCTCTTTTTTGCAGGTCTCATACCCGCTGCGCAGCATCGTCAGCTTTTCCTCCGTCTCACCGGCAGAAAGCTCGCTGTCCCCCAGTTCCTTTTTCAACTGAGCTATGGCGGCGTCATTGTGCTCGATATTGTTCTGCATGACGGCAGTATCTACCTTTGCCTGCGAGATCGCGTCCTCATATTCCTTGATGCGACCACGCTTATGCTCGATGTAGAGGTTCGCGTCCTGTGTCTTTTTCTGGATCTCCTCAATCTCCCGCTCGATCTCGTCCAGCCGCTTCTGTGCGGTAGTCTTATCGTTGGCGGCAAGCAGAGTCTTATCCTCCAGCTCCGCCAGCTGCCGTCCCAGCTTTGCCAACTGCTCCAGCCACAGGCTGATCTCCAGCGACCGTTTCTCCTCAGCAAGCACCAGATACTGCTTTGCCTTTTCGCTCTGCGCCTTCAGAGGGCCTACACGGTCCTCCAGTTCGCCCATGATATCGCGCAGCCGCACCAGATTATCCTCTGCCTGCTGCAGCTTTCTTTCCGCCTCGGTCTTGCGGTAGCGAAACTTGGAAATTCCCGCGGCTTCCTCAAAGATTTCCCGCCGTTGGGTGCTTTTCGCACTTACGATCTCCGCAATCTTTCCCTGCTCAATGACCGAATAGCCGTCCCGTCCCAAACCGGTATCCATAAAGGTCTCGTTGATATCCCGCAGGCGCACCGGATTATTATTGATACGATATTCGCTTTCACCGCTTCGGTACAACCGGCGGGTGATAACCACCTCATCGCTGTCAATTTCAATGCTGCGGTCGGTATTATCAATAAACAGGCTCACCCAAGCAAAGCCGGTCGGCTTACGGGAGACAGAGCCGCCGAAAATGACGTCCTCCATTTTTGCCCCGCGTAGGCTTTTTACCGACTGCTCGCCGAATACCCACTTGATTGCATCGCTGATATTACTTTTTCCGCTGCCGTTAGGACCTACTATGACGGTGATCCCGTCATCAAAGGTCAGCTTGGTGCGGTCGGGGAAGGATTTGAATCCCTGCATTTCCACCGCTTTCAGCTTCATGGCATCTCCTCCTGATTTTCTCTGTTATCGAAAAGATCGCATACTAACTCACTATAGGATAATATAGTGAAACAATCCGTGAGCAGAGTCAAATTGCGAAAAAGCATGTTAAAAACATCCCTTTTCTTGCTTTGATCTTCTTGCCACACGCTTTGCTTTATATCCATTTGCTACCCTTTATTCATGCGGATTGTCCACGCCGTATTCTTCGCTTTGGCACAGTTGTGAATGCGTTGCAATCACCGATTTTAGCAAAGTAATTCGCAGAATATCAATGTTGGTTCATTCACACGCATTTCAAGGTTTTCAATGTAACCCTGCACATCTCTTTACTGCTGGCGCACAAAAAGTTGTCAAGAAGGTTGTCAAGGTGTTGTACTTGGATCCATCACATCCAGCTCCGTTGACTACGCCTCTTTGCGTCGATTTTCCACCGCCTCAAACATCTGCTTCTCAGCTTTCTCGTAAGATGTGTGAGAGTAAACATTAAGAGTTGTCCCCGCATCTGAATGCCCCATCAAATACTGAAGTTCCTTTATTCTCATGCCAGCTTGTAACATATTCGTGCAGAATGTATGGCGAAAGACATGAGGCGATACATCGAATGGCGGTTCATCTGGGTGGGCTTTTCGATATGCCTGCAAGGCGCGCCTTATGCGCCGGGCGAAATCGCTTGCGCACCGCACATGTCCTTCTTTTGACCTGACGATAAATCCCGTATAACCGTCAACATACTGTTCTATACCCGTTTTACGCGAGCGTTCTACCATATGTTTCAAACTCCTTGCGACCTCATCCGTCATGGGTATGAACCTTTTCCCTGATGCTGTCTTTGGTGGTCCGATACATAACTTCGCCGGGGTATCGGCTCGCTGCAGCTGATGATCAACCTTGATTCTCCTGTTCTCAAAGTCCAGGTCAGCATATGTTAAACCGCATAACTCGGAAACACGCATCCCCGTGTTCAAAAGGACAACGCACTCATCATAATATCTTGAGTAACAGGTGCTTGTCGCGATGAATTCCATCCATGATTGTTGCTGTTGTTCCGTCAGTGCGGTTCTCGTTCCATCCGGCTTCGGCACAATATCCGCGCAGCTAAATGTTACCGGGCTTTTACGTACGATACCGTCATTAAGAAGCATGTCGTATCCGCCCTTTAGAACAGTCCACACCGAGCAGAGCGACGCATAGCTCACCCCCTTATCGCAGGAAGCGACGAACCACTCGAGTAAGGTGGACGGTTTTACAAGAGTCACTCTTATACCACCAAGCGGATCTTGCGAGATACGGTTTCTTACAGTTTTATAGCTGAGCAATGTGTTGTTTCTACATGTGCCTTGCCGTATTCTAATCCACTTATCGATCATATCAAGGACGGTAATATTCCCGGCATCATAGTCAATTCCGTCTTGTATGTCTCGTTCGATCTGTGCCTCTTTTTCACGGAGTTCCTGTAAGGTCGTCGCATAAGCGTAGCGCCTTTTTCCGTTGGGTGTTTTATATCGGTACTGGTATCTTCCGTCTTTTCTTTCGTCTTCTCCTTTCCTCAATACTCGTCCTTTGCTGTCTTTTCTTCGTTCCATAGTATGGCTCCTCTCGAAAAAATGGAGCCTCAGCGCATATGTGTGGTACCCTTCTCGGATACTATCACGCATTATATCACCGCTGAGCCTCCCTTGTCCACAATTAAATGGAATAAGCATTAGTCAGCCACTTCTCGAGAGACACCCTCTTGATCAGTCGCTTACTACCCACGAACAATACAAAGCTACATTTTGGGTCATTTGTTATCTCCCGCAGCTTGTTGATTCCAATCCCGAAGTATGCTGCTGCTTCTTCGAGAGTCAAACACGCTTTTTCCCAAACGGGAACAGAAAACTCTGCCATAAAAATAAACGCCGTCATCGCCCTCCGGCGCATGGCGGCTATCTCCTTTCTCTTTATTTCTCATCCATCACCATGGCGGGGAAGTCTACAGCCAGAACGACAGAAAAGAAGGTCATGGAGCCGTATGCCCCATGACCTTCTCTCTTGAATCGTTCTGTATGATTACGCTATATCCTGACCGTAGTAGAAGAAGCTCTTACACGATCCCTTGATCGTATCAGTGTTCTTTTCACTGGATCCTACAAGGTAGTAATTTCCCTTTCTGGTCTTGTAGCTATAAACGCCGCCTTCGGTATCGGTGAAGTCGACCGGTTGATCCGCGCTGCCGGGATCACCAGACCCGGGATCCCCACCATCACCGGCAATGCCGGAGGAGTAGCTGATTGTCTTGGTCACATCGGCAACATGACCGGCAACATCCTTTGCAACGACACACATCGTATAGTTCGTACCACTTTCCAGCACAATGGGGCTGACCAGCTGCTTCTGCGTATAGGTGGTTGTCTTTGCAGTGCCAGCGTTGGTGCCATTTGTCGGTGTCAAAGTTACCTCGATGCCAGCAATACTGCTGGCATCCGTCACAGTCAGATAAACGGCATACTTGGTGTTAGCCATTCTGTAGGCAACCTCCGGAGCGTTTACATCAGTCTGAATGCGGATGCTGTTGTTGGAAGTCGAACTGCCGGAAATGGTTTCACCACCGGGAGTCAGCGAATCGAACAGATTTACATAGGCATAGGAGTTGCTGATATCCTCATCGTTTCTACCCGAGAAGAAAGCGCTTACCGGAATCAGGATATAGCCCTTCTTTGCCTTACCATCAGACTTATACGAGAGCTCCCCGCTTCCAAGTCTGCCCCATTCGACGGGGTAATTGATCCCCTCATAGGCAACTACACCGGAGATATACTGTCCCACATTTGCGTCGCGGGCGGTGATCTGGATCACGATCCCCTCTCTCCCCGCCTCGTAAGGTGTGTACACTCTGCCTGTGATGATGCCGGCTTCAGTGTATCGAGACTTTTCTATCGTAGTACGGTTATCGATTGCCTCCAGAGTAGGGGCTGCATTCTTAGAAGTGATGATAAGTCTGTAAGAATCAGTTGTGCCGTCTGCAGCCCGGACTTCGATTGTGAACTCTGTCGTTTGATCAGCACCGAGGGAGAGAGAGGTATTGTAGGTACCTCGACCAACGGCAGTTCCGCTGACATACTCGATTGCAGTCCCTTCACTGTTACAGGACACAAGAAGTTGTGCGTTAGATACGCCACCGATTGCTACTGCGATCGTCTCTGTCGCACTATGAAGCATAGTGACGCTTTCAGCATTGTCCCCATATGTTACGGCAACAGTGATTCCAGTATCACCGCTCAAGGCAATTCCTGAGACTGCAACAGAGTAGTTTTTTCTATTCCCTGCTTTGTCGACGGCAATGAAGGTATATACACCATTTTCTGTGACCTTATGGGATACTTCGGACTCGCTTGTCGCACTACCATTCGGGTAGATGAACTGTGCAAAACCCGCAGCGCCAACATCACTCGCCGAAAGATGAATTATTGCATAGGAGCGGTCCGCGGCGAGTTCCACTTCACTTGGTACACCGGGAACAATTTCAGGAGGTTCAGCATCAATATATGATACTGTTATGGTCTTCACCTCGGGATTGCCTGCGGCGTCGATCACTTCAAAGGTATAGGTCCCGTTTTGGTACACGCGGTGCACATATGGAGCCTTGATTTCTGTTCGACTGCCTTGACTGGTGTAGCAGTAAACTGCATCGATACCGGAGCCTCCAGTATCCGAAACGGATGCACGAAGGTCAGCATATCCTACCCAAGTGGATGGAGCACCAGCCAGCGAAATCGATGGTTTTGCTTTGTCGATACCAACCGTGAAAGCATCAGACGCGTCGGATACGATTCCAGTAGAAGAAACCGCCTTCGCGAGAACCGTATATACTTTCTGCTCATTCAAAGTGATAGTGTTAGCACAGTTCGTCCATGTTGCCCCACCATCAAGCGAGTACTGGTAGTTGCTCACACCTGAAGGATTCGTATTGGCTGCACCAAATGTCAGCGTCAGCGCCGCATTGCCCCATCCCCCATTTGCAATAGACTTGTCACTTTGCTTGCATGTTATCGTGGGAGAAGCCGGCTTGCTGCGGTCAATGGTGGATACCGTTACACTTGCCTTTGTAACATTACCTGCTACATCCATTACCTCAAGCTCATAATTGCCGTTATTAGAGACGGTGAACCGACTTGTCGATTGATCGCTCCACGCAGACCCATTAAACCGCATCTTCGAAAAGCCGGAACCTATATCAGAACCTGTAACTGTGATTGTCACATCTCCTGCTGTATAGTCTGTTGGTGATTTTGAGATATGATAAGTTGGACCTACGATATCCGCAAGGACCTCTTTCTCTATCACATTTGACTGTGCTCCCGTTTGCAGACTTATAACTTTTGCCTGCAAGGTACAGGACTCTGTGATGTAAAACGGTTCGATGTAATCCGTCCATGTCGCACCACGATTTGTGCTATATCGTAATTCCGTATTATCGGTCACACCCATCGAGTTTCGTTCTATTGTGACCAGAACGCCCCCCGTTTCTGCATTACCGTAGGAGTCGCTCGGAGAAAGGGTTACTACAGGGGAAAACGGCTTATCGCCAATAATGTAGGCTACGGTAACATATGCAACGACAGAGTTTCCTGCGGCATCCTCCGCTTCGAAGGTATATACGCCGTTTGCAGTAACCGTAATCCTATACGGAGAACTTAATTCAACCTTATTATCATTTTCATCGTAGAAATAAACTTTTGCTATCCCTGCGCCGCCAACATCAGTGGCGACCACCTGAAGTTCAGCCGAATCGACCCACTCCTCTGGAACACCCAAAAACGCTATTTTGGGCGACTCTTTGTCTATTCCAATGATGAATGGATCCGACGCTTCAGACAAAATCCCCGTTGAAGAAACCGACTTCGCAATGATTCTGTAGCTTGGCACTTTATCGCTCAGGTTAAATGTACCGTCCGTAGCCACCCATGTCGTACCACCGTCTGTCGAATACTGATAGCTGGCGACACCCGACGGATTACGCCCCACATCGGATCCGCTGCCGGTCGATATAGTTACTGTTACATTGTTACTTGCCCAACCTCCATTCTGAATAGAGCGGTCACCCTGTTTCGCCGAGATAATTGGAGCATAAGGTTGATCCCGATCAATATTGTCCACCGTCACAGTCTGTGTCAGAGTGTTTCCTGCTTTATCCTCAAGCTCGAGGGTGTATGCTCCATTCTCGGTTACTGTGTATGTGTTTGTAGTCGAGGTGCTCCAGTCCGAACCATTAAACTTCATGCGGTTAAAACCAGAACCACCGTTATCATAACCATTGACTGTAATATTGACATTCCCAGAAGTGTATCCAGCCGGGTTCTTACTCACATTGGAATATGGGCGAGATGTGTCGACTTTAACAGACATTGTTGTACATTCCGACCATACTCCAGTTGTGGTATCAACTGTACGGAAGTAAAGTGTTTGCGAATACATACATTTTACTGGCTGAGTATATGTGGTCCAGCCCCCATATTTTGAGGTGCTGTATTCGATAACAACCCCGTGGGATTCGTCAGCCGTCTGCGGCGCCGTCCAAGTGTTCACGGCAGTAATAAGTGCGCCATCAGACTCAATATTTCCATACGGGAGCGGACTCTGTGTTACTGTTGGAGCACTTGGAATGTCATTTTGAGCTGCAGCTTTGCTTGTATATACGCCTGACGAAAAAGAGCCCGTGTAACTTACGTTTACTGCTCCTCCGCTATTCAAGACCATAGCAGGGCGGGGATTATTAAAATAGCCACGGCTCAGTCCACCAACACCGCCATCTGAGAGCGATGCAACTAAATAACGAGAGTTACTATAATATGTCGGTGTCCTTGTTGTCCAGTCGCTTCCAGAGCTTGAAGTTTCACTGTAGTAAGCTACGCGCCTCGATTGACCAGCCGAAAAATAGCTAAGTGTAGAACCAAGCACAGGTGGCGATCCCACATGATTCGACGAGGAGTAGCCGATTTCGGTCCCGCTCAGTACAAAAACCTTCGCGCTTAGACCGTTTGCCCCAGTTTGAACTGTTCCTGGCTTACCGTCTTTGCTGTATGGGATTTTAACTTCACATATAGCATTCAATGTGTTTTTTCCAAAAGTGCTTAGGTAACCAGAGCTCTCATTGTTTAAGGAAGTGTGGATTGCGCCTTCTGCGTATCCGTTAGCATTACCACCAGAGTCTACAGTACCACCCGGAGAGCTACTGATGCCATAGATCTCGCCGAGGTATCTCTTGAGGAGCCAAGTCCCATTGCAACTTGAATCGTAGCTGCTGCTTGGACGTCCTTGGTGAACAACAATAAATTCGACTGGCTTCCATTTTGTGTTTCCATTATTGGAGGTCCCCATTTTCATATTGATCCATACTGAGGAACCAACCGAAAGCGACGAGAGACGCTTTTCAGAACCTACCCACTCCGGAACAGCCCAAGCTGTCAAAGATGCGTAGGAACAGATCATCGCAAACGCAATAATAATGGAAAACAGTCGACGAACAACTTTTCGCATTTTCTCCATAATTTCCATAATTATTTTGTGTGTCCCCTGCCTGCCGCAAAGCATTACGGTCAACAGCAAAGCACAGCTCCCTCCTTTTTTGAAAGTTTTTCCAGTGTGCCATCTAAATTCCGCATATCGTACAAACAGTCCTTCGGCCTTCCGAAGAGTCGGAATACCCACACTCCGGTCTGCCGGGAACACATTCCCCCGTCTTGCTTTGGAGAATGTTGAACTAACATGAGGCACTGCTTGCTTAATAGCCCACCGCCTCCATCCCCTTCCGGAGACCATGGAAGATTTTATCGAGACCCTTTGAAGCGCCGGCGTGCAGTTTCAGAACTCCGTCAGAAAGAGTATCAAACAGCGGCGCCAGGCGGTCCGGATAGATCACGATTTCATAGTAGGCATCAAGCAGAGTACCTACGATGAGATATAAAAGGACGATGGTAAGTAAAAGCCTCAATACGAAATTGATTGCCCTCATTCGTCTTCCTCTCCTTCTCTGTAAGGCTGGAAGCCGTACCTCTGATCCTTGGGCAGATGGTCACGGAATCCCGGCTCTGCCTTGCGAACGGAAATTCCCAGGTCAAAAAGGCCCTCGATATCACCCTCGCTCATTCTCTCCATTGCTTCCTCAAGCTCTTCAGGCGTAGCCCGCTCGATGCCCTGCTGTTCCTCGAAGGCGATCTGCCACATAACAGTCTCCGTCTGGATACGCGCGAAATCACGCGTCTGCTCTACGGTCTGTCCGTTGAGGTCGCGCACCTGGAGCAGTGCGGAACGGATCACAGCCGCACAGAGCTCGGTAATTACCTTGCGGTATTCATCTGTGCCGCGCTCGACAGTCACATCATCGCTCGGATCCACCATAGCCATAAGCCCTACATTGGGGATGTCCTTGGTGGTGAGCGTGAATGTCATGCTCGCGGGATGATCAATGAGGTACTTCGGGTAAGCATAAGTCCCGTTTATCAGCTCCTCAGTGATCTCCGCTCTTTCTCTCTTTTTGTCATTTTTCCTTTTCATTGCAGCGATGGCTGCGTTCTTCAATGCGCCATATTCTCCGCTCCTATTGCGGACAGCACCCCCAGAACGCCGCACTCTCCTTTCTAAATCAGATGTTCTTTTCACCGCAAAGGGTGTTGGCCTTGTCGAGCATTTCATCTATAACGCCCGGAAGTGCCACACGGCTCCGGTAAATCGGAATATACCTTTTTACGCTATCAGAAAAAACCTGATAATCAGTAATTGATACAAAGAAGCAATGATCATCCGGATCGTCGGTAACATACTCAAAGAAGCGACGCTTCTTGCAGTACTCATACCGGAAAGTGTCAAACTTCACCTTTGCGGCGCGTACAATGACGGACGGCACGATCTCTATTGTTTTGAAGTGGGTAATAGCGTCTATTGTCTGCTCCTCTGTTAGCTTTCCCATGGCGAAAGCTGCCAGCGGGAAGTCCAAAATGTTGCCGAAGCTCTTCCTCTGACTTCTCACCTCCGCATTCACTTGGAGAATATCCTCTTCTGAGAGATACTCCATGTTGAGGCAATACTCGGCGGGCGTCGAGTGCAGCGTCATACTGCCAACATGTAAAAGGTCTTTCTTTGCGATATCACTTAACCGCGCGTAGGACGCGGAAGAATCAAAGATCATAGCCTTTCTCCCTTCTTTTTGATCATCAGTTGGTAAGGATGAAACGACGACTGAAAGTAATGTCGTTCATTGTGATCCGCAGCTGCCCGTTCTCATTCAGATAATCCTTGCCGATCCGGTCACGAACCATTTGCCAGTTTCGAAAGAACGGCGTAATGGTCTCGTGTTCCCAATGAACGGTAAAAACGAGATCGTACGCGATCACATAGTCATATTCCGCAAGCGCGTTCTCGTGAGCACCGCTCATTTCAAGAATGTTGTCTCTGGTGGATCCAAAGACAGACTGCAGGGAGCGTGTGCTGTCGCTGTCTCTTTCGTAGAGCAGGATCGGCTGGCTGGCAGTAACATCAACACCGAGAAGACGCACACGATCCATTCCGTTGAAGGCAAGTGTGTACATGTTGGTTCCTTTATCAGTGTCCTGATGGTAGTTCGCAAGTACGACCTCGTGCATATCTTCAGCGAACATATCCTCTACTGTTTTACGGTCGAGATATGTGTAGCCAAACTGCATTGGAGTGTAGCAGAAATTTGAGCTCCCACTCCGGTACTGCTCTGCGCTGCTCCGAAGCTGGGATACTATCGCGCGAATGTCGGAATTGTAGGTGTAAATACCCTCCGAAGTAGCTTTATTTTCTATCTGATGCAGGTAGTTTAAGTACCTCTGGTAGACCTCGCCATTCCGAATGTTTAGGTTCTCGTCTGTATAAGCAAGCGACTTAAAATCGTCTGCGCCAAACTCAAGGTTTGAGAACTTTGCCAGCGCACCGCTCGCCGCAATGCGCGCGGCTGTTGTCATCTCCCCTATTTCCCTGCGAATCGCAATGCCTTCAATGACTATGCAAATGAGTATTATAGCAAAGATAGCGGCAAGGCACCGAAGCAATGTTTTTCGCCAAGATACGCCGGTCACCAGACCACCTCCTTATCACGCTTTGTCTTTGAAGTACTTCAACGCCATTGTGTTGTATTCCTTCTCAAAAGGAACGGTAATAACAAGGCGATTCTGACCGAACGGCGCAATAACTACCGGCAATGTTACAGTTCCCGTGAGTTTACACTTGATCTTCGCCCCGCGCTGTGGGGCGTTGATATAACTGTTGCAGGGGCGACCGGTCACTAAGTCGGTTACGCTCACGGCGGTACCACCCTCAGTGTCAAAGGTCAGCCAGGATGTCTCGCTTGCCTCAAGATTACGGGCAAACATTGCTGCCGTGGAATTACTCCCTCCATCGGTAGAAAGGCAATTTTCTTCACTGACGATCAGAACCAAATCATCCAATAGGTTTTGCATGCTGTTGTTGGACTGGATGAGAACCACGGCCCAGACGATCACCATAAAGGCCATTGCCGCAAGCAGCGCGTAAAGTACCATCTTGGCAACAAACTTTGGCCAGTTAATAATCACGTAGTATCCCCTCCTATCTCTTACTTGGCGCTGATCCGCTCAGCGGGTATCCCGTTGGCAATGAGGAGTTCCTTTACGCTTTCAGAAGCAACGATAAATTTCACATCATCCGGAAGACCGTTGAAGGCGTCAGTGCCAATGGATGTTATGCTCTCGGATACTTTTACTTTTTTCAATGCAGAGCAGTCCGCAAAGGCATATTCCGCAATGGACACAACGGTATCGGGGATAGTCACTTCGCTCAAGTGGACATTTCCGCGGAACGCGCCTGCCTGAATCTTGGTAACACCGCTCGGGATATTCACACTCTTGAACGCGGTCATGCCAAACAGGTTGGCGGTAATTGTGCTAATTTTTGTGGTGTTAAATACGACAGTCTCCAGTCCGGAGTCATAAAATGCGCCGTCCCCCACTTCAACCACATTCTCGGGGAGCGATATGCTGGTAAGTTTATAGTCGCCGTAAAATGCACCGCCACCGATTCTTTGGAGCCCGGTAGGCAGACTGACCTTTGTAAGGTTGGTGCAATTCTTGAACGCATCCTCGCCGATTTCTGTGACACCCTTGGGGATCACAACAGTGGCTACCCCTGTCTGCTGAAATGCCCCGGCATCAATTTTCATGAGAGATGTCGGCATATTGACAGTGGAAAGCTCGGAATTCCGGGAGAACGCGTTGCTTCCGATGTGAATCACAGTCTCAGGAATATTAACGACGCTGATACCGGTCAAGGCGGAATCAAATGCATTGCTCGAAATAGACCGTATCGCTTTGCCGTTAATGTAAGCAGGAATGGTGAGAGTACTGCCGACGAAGAGAGACTTCCATTCGCCGGTAAGTCCGCTGACGGCAAGCCCACCTTCAAATGGCTCCGTGGAGAAAGCGGCAGCGCCGGTAGAACTGACACTTACGGTCAAAGATGCCTTCTTACCGGTACCGTCGGTAGCCTCTGCAATAATCGTTGTTTCGCCGCCCTTTATTCCCTTAATCGAGAGTGTGCCTCCCGCTACGGTTACTGTGGCAATAGAGGAATCGCTGCTGTAGACCTTGATGTTATCCTTAGAGGAGCTGGGAACAACATTAACATCAATCGCCTCGGCGTAGGTCTCGCCCTCGCTCAAAGTGATACTTCCGCGTGTAAAGGAGATCTCAGTAATGGGGTCTACGACCACGACCTGGCACTCTGCCTTGTAACCACCGCTGACTGTCTTACAAGTAATCTTGGTCGTGCCGGCACTAACACCCTTGACGACTCCTTTTTCATCCACAGTCGCTACAGAAGCATTATCGGTCGTCCAAATCACACTCTTATCGGTAGAACCCGCAGGATAGACCTTCGCTTTGACTTGTACGGAACCGCCGCGTGCGACAGTTACGGAGGCAGGATCAAGCGTTACGCCCTCTGCCTCACGGACAACGGTGACAACACAGGTTGCCCGGACATCGGAGTCTGCTTTTGCCGCGCAGGTAATAGTTGCAGAGCCGTAGTTCAAACCAATGAGCTTTCCGCGTTCGTCTACACTGACAATATTAGAATTATTGGAGTACCAGATTACCTCTTTGTTGGTCAGTGTCTCCGGCCAAATAGTCGCCGCAAGGCTGGCAGTCTCATTCAGCTTGATGGTAAGGCTGTCCTTCTGCAGGACGACCCGTTCCACCCTCGGCTGAACTGTTACTGTGCAGGTAGCGGTTTTTTCGCCGTCAACCGTCTTGACGGTGATAGTGGCAGTCCCGGTACCGATTGCTTTTACGGTGCCCTTGTAAACGGTCGCAACAGCCGTATTGGAACTCTCCCATGTTACATTGCGGTTCGTCGCGGTATTTGGCTCAACCGTTGCGGTCAATTTGGTGTCTCCGCCAACAGAAAGAGTAATCGCTGATACATCGAGCGTTACACTCTGGACGCTGGCGCGAACACTCACTGCGCAGGAAGCTATCAGGTCGCCGCTCTCTCGATTATAGGCAGACACCGTACAATATCCGAAGTCAACAGCAGTGACCTGTCCATTTCCCTTTACGGTCGCGACCTTTTCATTTGAGGATTTCCATACGACGGGGACGGTGCTTTTGGAGTTAGCCTCTTTGATCGACAGACCGGCTGCTTCACCGGGAGCGAGAGACAGAGACTTATCACTGATACGGTAAGGAGTGCCGGCGTCATCTTTTGCCACGATCACCTGGCACTTCGCGGTGCAATAGCCATACGGCGACTGTGCCGTGACAGATGTGATGCCTGGCGCTACAGCTGTCACGATTCCGTCCCGTACCGTGGCGACAGTCTCGTCTGAACTAGTCCATACCAGCTTATCCTGGTACTTGGACGGCACTACACTAACATCCAGCGTCTTCATATGACCGACATCAACCATGATGCTCGACTCCCCGATCAGGATGGATTCGACGGATTCAGAAATAGAGCTCGGATCATTTCCGTTCCATGTGGACGGAAGGAAGTTGCTGTCTCCCTTTGAAAGGAACCAGAAGCAAACAGCTGCGCCGACAAGGAGAATCCCTCCGAAAACCGCAGCGGCCTTTTTGAGCTTACTGTAATTCGGTCCAACGGTCGTTTTGGATAGCGACTCAATGTTTTTCATAAAATGATTTATCGGCTGCGATCCCGGCTTTTGCGGGTGGCAGCGCTCCTCCTTTTCTTGGGTTGAGAATGAATCTATGTAATCAAGACACCCATCGTATGTGCCTCGTTCTGTACGAAGTTAATTTTGTTTTCCGTTCGAATAAACCAGTGAACTGCTTAGACCCACTGGGGTGCCAAAAACGGGTACCCCAGTGGGTTCCCTCCTCCGCAAGAGGAGTTAAGGATTCAGTGCATGCGCAGTGTGCGTGCAGGTCCACGCGGACCCATCTGCCTGCGGAATGTGGAAGTGGGTCTTGAGTCCAATGTTATCCTGAATAGCGCAAAGTGCTTCGTTGATGATGGTCGTCCAACGGGTGGACAGGAACGCAACAACGATTGCGATGAGGATAACGATTGCCACGATGATGGCGATGGTCTTCCAAGTAGATTTCATGATTTCGGCGCTGCGGAGTTTCCGCAGCTCCCCCTTTCTAAGTAATTTAGTCTAACCGTGCTTTACACGGAGAGCCAACAATAACAGTTTCCCGGGTTCACATGCCCGTGGTCGTTCTGAAAAAGCAGATAAAGTAGACGATCATTACCACAGACAGGATAACCATGGTTAGAATGCCTGTGCATCTTCCGGCGACTGCTTTTCTCTTCTCAAGGTCATTAAGCATCCAGTCTCGAACATCTGCCTGCAAGGACTCTCGCAGGTGATCCATTGCAACGAAGGAGGCTTCCTCGCCTTTGAGCCGCTGCCGCATCACAGAGCTGAACCGGTGTACGATCCGGCTGTGCTGGTAGCGTTTATCAAGACGTTCCAGCGCGAAGTCCTCTCCGGACGGAAGATCCATTGCGAAACGGCGGAGCATATTTCGGAATGCGGGACCAGCAACAGGAAGGTACTGATCTACTACATCCGCAAGGATCACATTTGTCTCGTGTTCCCGATACTGGACATAAACGATATCGTAGAAGTCCGGGAACTCATATGTGATCTGCTTCTCGTCCTCACTCATGATCCTGGTCAGGTTTGAGACCGGCATGTTGTAGGTAACGAATACAAACAGGAGCCCCAGAAGGAATGGGCGCCAGAACAAAGCGGCAATAATACTGGCTGCTGCCGTGATGATAGCGTTTGTGATCATCATGAAGTAGACATCCTCGACGGCAACATTATTTTCAGGTCGCCACTCGATAGCGTCGAGCGCGTGGGCGATTTCCAAACGCTTTCTCTCGCCCAGACCGATCACCGGCAAGTCAATCAACCTATCGACCAGGGAGCGCCTTGTTTTGATATCCTGAGAGGAGTTAGGGTTGAACTCCTTATTGAGTGCTTCCATGTTCTTTTGCACCCGTCCAAGTCCAGCTTTACTCGCCGGCGTGTAGGTCGAGCTGCGGAAGAACAGATAGCCTGCGGTCAGAACGGCAATGGCAAGCCCGACCAGCAGATAGAATTTATTATCCATTGCCTACCATCTCCTCTCCTTCTTCGTCTTGCGCCTTACGCATCTCATCTGAGTAGCGCTGCAGCGCCTCCAAATCTTCATCCGTAACCTCGCTGTGTTTCTTTTGCAGGATTCTTCGGCAGCGGTCCGCCAAGGGCTCCAGTTTATCCGCGACCCAACGGGTTTGTCTGGTTCTATTGTAGGTCTCGTCCTCGTACTTACGAGCAGCAGAGGTATCCGGTACTACGCCTCGGGTTCCGTAGATGAACGGCTTCGACTGGATGTATTGGATGTAGATAAACACAATAGCAGAGGCTACAGCGTAGAGCGTGATCAGGAATCTGCCGAACCCGCTGCTATAGAAATGTGCGACACCGTCATAAGTCACGATCGTGTAAATCACGAAGCCGGCTATGATTGCGAGAGAAAGCAGGTAATTGCGGTTCATCGCCGTAAACGCCTTCGCACACTCGCGGTCAAGGTTCCTGATCTCCGCGTTGTGGTTGATGTTATACTGGAACAGGTTTTCCATGCCTGGGCGCCGCTCTCTCTCGTAGGTCTTCGCTTTATCGCAGAAGTTGTCGAATATTTCGCCGCAGTTCGCGTTGAGAGAATTCAGCGCGGCCTCGACAGAAGCATTTCTGTTGTAGACCTCATCAAGAAATTGCTTAAAGACCGGAACAACAAACGGATCAAACGAGCCGATATTGGTTTCGATCGCTACTACCGTCCCCTGCCCCATATTGGCACAGATAATGTCCTCTGCGTCCATCAGCGCCTGCTTCCTTCGCGAATGGTTCATCCGAGAGAAAAGGAACAGCAGGGCTACCAGTGTGGCATAAAACACCGGCGCAACGACCAAAGCGAGCAGGAAGCTGTTCATCGTGATCCAGACCAGCCCCGCGATAAATACTGTGATCGCCTGAAGCAGAGTGTTGATGCCTTCTACTGTAATTCCCTTTCCGTCCCAGCCCATATCCAAAAGGATCTCACTCAGGAAAGAAAGGAAGCGATACTTCTTGTTCTTCTTCTTTTCCTTTGCGGTCATTTGCCCCAAGGCGACCCTGTTTTTCTCTCGGGTCTTTGCACTGTGTCCGGAGAGCGCCCCGACCAATCGCCCGAAGTAGTAGCGAAGAATCTCAATGGGACCAGAACCGGTGATCACCCTGACCGCCACGACGGTAAGACACGCAACCAGAAGTAATGCGATTTTTTCTATCACGGTTTTTCCTCCAATCCGGCAAAAAGCTGCCTTTTTGGTGTGCTAAAAATAGACTACCGAAAAGACAGCTTCTTTACGCTTTTATTATAATACTTGCGTTTCGGATAGTCAACTATTTTTACATCATCGTATAACTATCAATTTCTACATATAGCGTGCCGCAAATGAAACTGCATCGATATTCCCTTCCTGCATAGCGCTCCATATGCAGGAACGCATGTAAGGAATGGGCGCTTTGATCTCCTTGTCCTGAGCAGCCGCCATGTAGTAAGCGCAGGCTCTCTCTTGAATTGTCCCCATCGCAGCACACCCTTGTCGCCCCGTATAGTCACACAGTTCGACGAGCCTGGTCTTGATATCCCGGAAGGAAACTTCACGCTCGTCGATCACGAAGGGGGAACGGCGCGGCGTTACCATCCCGATCAGCGCTTCAGTAAACATCAGGTTTGTGCTGCGTTCAAGTTCCTCAGCCTGCGTATTCGGCTTATACTCTTTCAGCCAGAAATCTCGACTGGACGCGTATTGGATCGCAGTGATCATCTCCGTCAAGCTGCCGCATAGTTCCTCCGCGAGTGATCCACCCGCTCTCAGACGGGCTAACGCCCCGGCGCGGCATTCTTCTTCGGATACTTCTATTTCGTCTCCGCGAACATCATCATCGACCCTATTGGTAGATGGATTGTTATTTCTAACACTGTTAATTCTAATACTGTTATTATTAGTGTCCGAAATCTTGGTGTCCGAAATTTTGGTGTCCGAAATCTTGGTGTCCGAAGATTTGACCTTTTCTGTACCAACGCCTTCCAGATTTAGCCCCGTGTCCGAAATTTTGGTGTCCGAAAATTTAGACTTTCTTGTACCAAGGCTTTCCAAATCTGGTGCCGTGTCCGAAATCTTGGTGTCCGAAGATTTGACCTTTTCTGTACCAACGCTTTCCATTTCCACCTTATCCGCGTCCTGAACTCTGGACTTTTCTGTACCAATCTCTTCCGGTTTTGTGGTGCTGTTCTCGGCGCCCTTTTGGAAGTTCTGCGTAAGAACATAGGTCTTGACGAGGAACCGTCCTGCATAATCTCTCTGAACGAGACGGATATAGTCACGCGAGAACAGTTCAAAAAGGTACTTGGAATAAGTCGTTTTGTTGATTCCAAGATGGTACAGCGTGTTTTTCTGTTTGGGGAACGCTGCCCTTCCCGCTCCGGCAAAGGAGCAGAAATATGCGTAGATGCCCTTGGCTTTGATATTAAGGTCTCGATCCGTCATTACCAGCTTCGGCGTGATCCCGAAGCCGTCCACTGTCCCCTCAAGCTCGATATAGGTGGTAGACGAGACATTGTCGTCCGCTACGGCCCCGTTTAAGTTCGGGGTGGAGGAAAGAATATAGACATTTTTTCCGAAAGCGTTTCCAGTGCCCTTCTCCTGCCTCACGGTAACAAGCCCCTTATCCACAAGGTAGTTAAAGTGCTTGTAATAGGTATCCTTGCTGATGGTCAGATCTGCAATGATTCTGTCGCGAGACGGGAACGCATCATTCCCGTTGCCCGCGTAGGAACAGAAGTAGGCATATATTGCCTTCGCTTCAATTGTTAATTCTGTGCAGAGCATCACGGTCTTGGGGAGGATCCCATAACCCTTCGAGAAGATGTCGGAGACGCGGAGCTCATTTTGCTCCGCCGCCTCCGACAGGTTCTTTTTGTTCGGTTCACCCATTCCTGTTTTCTCCCTTGTTGTCCATTTTTAATCGAGATATCCGCTGCGGATCTCCTTCCCCTGCTCGACCTTCCGATTGATGATCTCCATGTCACGCGGAGTGGCGCCAGCCATAACGAGATCCTCTTTCATGCGATCAGAGACATTACCGACCTGCGCGTGGTATCCTTTGAGATGACCGTGCTCGTCGCGCTCCGCATTGGGGTCCGGGAAGTAACGGAAAATCGTGTTGATGATGGGGACCGCAGAGCCGGTAGACTCGTCTACGCCGCAAATTTCGTCGATAGAAAGGCATTTGCGAGTACCATCGGCAAGTTTACGCAGAGTAACGATAAACCTCACATGGTCGCATATCGTGGCGATGGTGAGGTCTTTATCACCACCGCCGGTCGCCTTCATGACAGAGTTCGTGTAGCGGTTGATGGCGCCGTGTGCGTCGTCCGCGTGGAATGTCGTGTAGAAGTAGTGGCCGGACGCTGCCGCCTCCATGGAGAGCGCGAACTCTTCATGCTTGCGCAGCTCACCGAAGACAAACAGCTCCGGGGTGGATCTCAGTGCGTGGTTCATCATGTTGGCATAGGTCGGGCTGGAGGCTCGTTTTGCAAGCTCGCCCTTGATCTCCTTTACTTCCCACGAAAAGAAGTTGCGGGTCTCTTCCCCGTTCTCATCGATCTCGGACACATCGATTTCAGCAGGGTTCTGGATAAGACCGATACGCTTATAGTGAGGCGCATAACGCAGAACTGCCTGCAGCATTACGGTTTTGCCGCAGCCGGTAGAACCGCAGAACGCTGCGGTGAGATTTACCTTCGGCATAATGCTGAGGAACCGCGCCATATCAGCGGACAAGGTGTGATTGCGCACAAGGTCCTCCAGCTCGAGACGAGTATTCGAAAACTTACGGATGACGCACTGTGGCGAGCGCTGAAGGGTTCCCCTGCCGCGGGCGGTCGCCGAAGCGTCGGTAGCGGCGATACGATATCCTTCCAAAGTGGTACCGTTGACCAGAGACTCGGTCGCACTGATCTGAATACGGGAGAATTTCAGCAGGTTGTTGATAAACTTGGTAACGTCCTCTTCCTTCTCCCAGTGGAGCAGTTCACCGGTAACGGGATCCCTGAGCTGTTCCAGGCGACCGTTACATTCTACCCAGATACCGCCCGGGACAGTACCGTTGTTGATCTGGATCTCAGTGACCTCATCGTCGGTCATCGCATCGGTGAGGATATCGTAGTTTACGATCTCGTCGATGAGCTTGGCGCTCAGCCTGTCGTAGTTCATCTTATTGTTCTCGATGAACTCACTGATCACCGGCTTGTGCTGAGAGATATACTCATTGATACACCGAACGACATTCTCCTTGCGTTCCGCATAGGTGAGGTTCGCGTCGGCGGAATCATAGAACTCGGAGGAACGCTTTGCGATAAAGTCATTGACCTTTTCCACGCATTCCCTGTAGTCCAGCTTGGCGTCGTGGATATTTACTTCTCGACCGGTGTTGACCAAAAAGTTATTGGATACATCCATGGCTTATTCCTCCTCTCCTTCCATGTCAGGGATCTTGAATTCAAGCCGCTCAGGAATCTCTTTTTCGGCACTCTTTACTTCAACGAGCTTACCATTTTCAAAGCGGATCTTCGGAGTTTTAATGAGATCGGCACCAAGTTCGAATTCAGGAGCGTCCTCCAGAACAACACCTCTTGCAGCGGCTTTAATCCGGCGCAGCTGTTCTTCCTCACGACGCTTAGCTTCACGCTCAGCATTCTTTCTTTCTGCCTCTTTGAGCAGTGCTTCAAGGGCAGCGCGTTTTCTTGCGCGCTCCGCTGCCTCATCCACCTCAACCTGCTCTTTACGAACCTGCTCGCGCCTGCGCTCCTCTTCCGCAGTCGTTACGCGCTGCTCTATGCGGCGCGCGATCGCGGCATTTTCGGCATCGGTCTGCTTGGAAGCAACAAATGCCATAGTTTCAGCCTCTTCTGGGGACTGAGACGCCGCAACAAAATCGCAGACAGAGGAAGAAACATCTTGCACGAGAGAAACTCTCTCGCGAGTGGCGGAAGCAATCATTACAACATCAGAGGTTCCCGTTCTGGTGGACTGTATGATATGATCCGCCAGCTGATTGAAGCGGGAGCGGATGGTTGTCGGCAACATCGTCTTTTCATGGGACTGATAGAGGAAAATCCCTGCCCCCTGCCCGATAACAGCCACGGACTCCACATACGGGATATTCATGATAAGTGTGGCTTTTGGGCTTACCTGCTTAAAGTCCTCTGCCAGCAGTCTCACATTATCGGATACGATTCGGCTCTGGACAATGTTTCCGAAGATATCGTCGAAGCCGATACCATTGAGCACCCTCTCATTTTTCAGCATCTGCTCGGTCGTGCGGATCGTTCCGTCGTGGAATGTGTAGACAACATCCGCCGCAGCAAGTCCGGTGATCGAGAAAATGTCCGTCACCTTGCAGGGGATATCGATCAGAACAAAATCGTAGATGACCGCAAGCTCGGCGAACATTGTAAGAAGAGCGCTTCTTACCTGGTTCACCTGCGCATCGCCATCATTGTTGCTGCTGTAGTTGATGGGATGCTCTTCAAACCGGGAAGAAATATACCAGACATTCTTCAGGCGGGACGGATTTGCAATTTCGACAGCCGGTCTCGCGGTGTTCAGCAGCTTATCGCGGATAGACTGGTCCGGACGCCCCTTCCCTCTACTCTCATCTTTGAGGTATCGGAAAAGATCTGGTTTATCTACATTGAGGTCAACCGCGCATACGGTAAAGCCGCGGGCCGCCAACACTGCCGCAACATTGACCAGCGTAGTTGTAGTACCGCAGTTCTCATACGGCGCATAGAAGCCAATGCAATTGTGATGCATGGCGCTTTTTGCGTTGCTTCGTTCAATCTCAGCCAGCGACTCCTCAACACCGGAGACTGCTTTCGCGGCACGGACAAAGGCGTCGGCAAGAAAACTGTTTTTCTCAGACATGGGCTTTTGTGTGGCCTCAGACAGAGACCACATCACTCCTTTCTGTGAGTTGTTGTGATAATCATTCGACAGAATTAGACACTCCATCCCGCAAACAAAACCGGGACATGCCCGGTCGTTTGCGAGATACGCGCTGTTGTCTTTTAACTGACGCCTGCGAGCTTGTTGATCTGATCGGTGATGTCAATGAGGGAGGAAACGAATCCGTCGTCCTCTTCGGCGTTTACGCTGTTGACGATAATTGTGAACTTGAACTTGCTGTCGGTGATACCCTCAAACTTGGCAAGGGTATCCGCCTGCTCCTTAGTAAGCAGGAACACCAGCTTATTGGGAGTAACCATGGTGCGGAAGTTGTCCGCCGTCTGGTTATCCGTCAGCTTGGTGTTAATGTACTCCACTCTCTCATCCAGCGGCAGTCTCAGCAGAGCCATGTACAGTTCATAGATGGACTGGTTGCTGCTGTTGAGCATATCGATTGCCTGCAGATCGCTGAACACAACACCAACAGAAGGAGCATTGATGCCGGCTTCAGCCAGGGCATCCTGGTCCATGATCATCATACCATCAGATTCGGTAAGACCGGAGAGGCTCTCAGAAGCGCCGGTGGAGGTGCCGTCACCCGCTGTGGTTTGTGCCACGATACGGACACGCATGTGGCAGCCCGGATACAGCAGCGAGGTGTTCACATCCGATGCATTGAAGGCGAGAGTGTAAACCTCTCGCTCGTCAGTCACCTTGGCAAGCCATGGATTTCGTGTTGTGGTTTCATCTGTTACATGACGGCTTGTCAGGATCTGCCCAGCTTGAGTGTAGTAGGACATATACTTGCCAACCACTTCGTCTCTTTGATCCCAAGTAAGCATGGTCTGCTGGGAAACCTGCTGCCCGTTGGACATATAGGTCGTCTTGCCAAGGGAGTTGTAAACGGACTCCAGCATGCTGTACGGCTCAATAGAGCTTTCAGTAAGGACATCGCCGGAAACCATATCAGTCTTGAGGCGAATCACATTGACAGTCTTCTGCTGACCATCCAACATGAACTTTGCCGCCAGAACGACCAGCAGGACAGCGGCGACATAGATCAGCAGAGCGGTTCGTTTCTGCCGCTTCTCCTTGTTGTACTCTTTAACGGATTCGTCACCCGCCACAACATCCGGGGAGGCGCCCTTCGCGTTCTTCTTCGCTTTTCGTTCCGCTTTGGCAGGGGCGTTGTTCTTGACGCGTGCTTCCGCTCTGCCGGTGATCTCTTCTTTCTTCGCCGCAGCGATTTGCTCGTCGAATGCATGGAGCATCTGCTCGTACTTATCCTGCGGAATCTTACCGCGGGTGCCGTTCGGCAGAACGCAGGCGCCTTCATTGTGGTCGGTATCATTAAAGATATCCACTGCAAAGGTCTCCCCGTTTACAGCAACGGATGTTCTGCCGATTATGCCGTAAGGAGTACCACTGGCGTCCTTCGGCACATTCTCGAATGCGATACTTTGCAGAGGCTCCAAACCATACTTCTGATAGTCAGTCAGATACAGGCTGTCCTCCTGCGTTTTCCTTCTCTTGTTTGCCATCGAAATGTTTGGCAGCGACCCGCAATCCCGCGGCGGCTGCCCTCTCCTTTCAAAATATTTTTGAACGGTCGGTATTCCGACCATAATCGGAAACAATGCTGTATTCTCTGTCCGTCCAGGTCAGATTACAATGGAAAGGACCTCTGCGATGAATGTGCCATACAGCACAAAGGGCAGGAATCCCACCCCGAGAGCGCCCTCTTCCGTTGTCCCCTGCCCTTGTTGATTGGCTTTTGCAATTGGAACGGAAATGAGTGCAAATACGCAAGTAAAAAACAGTCCGACGGATATGTAGATCGGCTGCAAGATCCCGGCTGCGCCGGTGATGACTACAATATCTGCATACCCGATAGCAGACTCCACCTTCTTTTTCTTGCGGAAGATAAGGTCAAGGACCATAAGAACCACAAACAATACGATCATGCAAATGAGCTGGAACCCACCCGCGTACATCAGTGCGTAAACGGCGCCAATGAGGAAGGCTCCATACTGGATCACATACTCGCATTCATGAGAGTAAATGTCGTTTACCGCGCCAAGACCAAGAAAAACATAGATCAGAGCGCTTGCGACGGCTTTCGGCACATCCCTTTCACTGACAAGCAAGAACGCCGTACAGGCTGAAAACAGCCCGGCACAACCCATCGATATTTCTGACAGAAGCGCAGCCGGCGAGTAGGGCTCTCCGCAGTACCTGCATTTCCCTTTCAGGGCAATATAGCTCACGATCGGTATGAGATCTTTGGGTGCCAGCTCGTGTCCACAGCATGTGCAGTGGCTTTTGCCCTTTGTCCACTTTTCGCCGCGCCCTCTTCTATCAAGGAAGCACAGGAATGCGCTGCCGATTACAGCCCCGAAAACGAAGGAGAAGATAAGAGCAATGACTTTGAAATACAATGCGTTCCCCTCCTATCGCTTCATAGTTCCGGAGATGACGATATCATCGCCGAACTTACCCTCGCTGTAGGTGCGGTCAGAAAATTTCATGTCGGGTCCGGCGGATGCGACGAAGAAATCCCCTTCGTAATCCTCCGCGGTAACATAATAGAGCATATACGGTGTGCCCCACGGATCAGTCTCAATTGTCTCTACAACGAAGCCATGCGAATGGATATTTGTTGTATCGACATCAGCGAGATCTGTATGGAGGTATTCCTCAACGAGGAAAGCGCAGAAGTCATCGATCTTCTCTTTCTGCTCATCCGTAGTCAACCCGCTCATGACACGATACGGACCATAGTCGTCATAGGCCGTTTCCATGTCATTCGCTATAATGCGAAGGAAGCTCTCAGTCGTTGTCCGTCTCGTGCGCTCCACACTGCCGTTTCCAAAGAAGGATAGCCCGGCAATGAGGATCGCGAGGACGACGATCACGATGATCAGCTCGACCAAGGTAAATGCTTTTTTTCTTTGAGTAATCAAAGCCCCTGTTCTCCTCTCTAATCAAATTGTCTGTTCTACGATAGAAAAGGTTGCGTCAGCCAGTGAGATGTGCCCTGTTGCCGCGGTGCCGGAGCCGGCAGTCCGTTCGACAACGAACTTCGCTCCCGTTACTTCCCACACTCTGTAGCTCGTTTTTTTGCCGGAGTCCGCAACAGCCTTTATCCGAAAGGTATTGATATCAAATTCGGCGCTCGAGCCGATTTCCGCTGCCTGGTCATCGACGATGATGGATAGCGTGTCCTTCAGCCGGCAGGAAACCTGCGGGTCCGAGTACCTCCCCATGCTGTTCAGCAGTTGCTTGCGATATAACTGCGGAAGATTTATCTCCATGGTGAGAGCCTCTGCCCCCGGAGTGTCAAACACTCCGGAAGGAGCAGCGACCTCAAATACCTCATCCGCCAGCAGAGAACAATCTGCCACGGTGACTACTTTATTTGCCGTTGCGCTGGCATCCATCATTTCCTGGACGGCGCCATCGAGGGCAACGCTCAGGAGGCCCTCGCGGTTAAACTTTGCTGTCACATTTGTCCGAATTCCCTTGGAGATTCCGGTCATCGCGCTGAGCGAGCCGAGGACGAATATCGCGGTCGCGCCCACGAGCAGCGCTGTCGCAACTGCAAGTAATGTGCTTGCGCGTTTCAATTTGTGCTCCATTGAGCGCACCTTCCTTTCCTAAATCCATGACACTCCCCATGGATAAATCCGTTGGATTCTTAGTTCGACGATCGCTGCCTTCACCATGAGAGGGCTTACAAGCTCTCCCCTGCGGCATTGTGATCTCGGTCGTGAACGACACCGCAGCAGGGGCGTGCCCTGCCGCGAATCCTCAAGTCCTTGACCACCGGATTTTGGTGTCTGCAGTTTGCACCGCTTGCTTGGTCATACGGTTAGCCCACAACGCCGACAGGTTCGATTGTAGTGGGAGTAGACCCACTGATGTCCAAGCGGACTACCTGAGCTGTAAGTATCGAGCTTACCACACCTGGAGCAGCTCCTTGTATATTGAGCAGCGGATGTGCATGTCGCAGCAGATGTCAGTCTTCCGCTTCCAAAGCTATGCCCCTTTGCTTTCTCGGACACCCAAGAAGATGTCGTTTTACCACAGCGTGTACACTTGCTCCGGCTCCGTCCATCCGATGTGCATGTCGCGGACGACAACACCTCGGTCGTATAGCTGTGCCCAAGAGAGGCAGTTGAGTTCGTGTAGGAGCTACCACATCTTGAGCATGTATAGGTCACGCTCCCCCCCGCAGTACATGTTGCTGAGACGCTGCTACTCACTCTGTAGTTATGCCCGAGCGAACTGCCAGAAGCATAGCTGCTTGAGTAAGCCCCACATCTGGTGCAACGGTCGTAATAGTACGCCGGCGACGTGCAGGTGGCGCTCGATTCAAGGTAGGAGGTCCAACTATGATTGAGCTTCGCTATTGTACCGTCTTCTCTCGCACCACATACCGTGCAGTTGTGGTGCTTTGCCCCGGCAGCGGTACATGTAGGATCCGTATCGGTCACCCAGTCCCCATAGGTATGGGGCGTCATCGCAATGCTCGCTTTGCCCGTGGTCGCCGGGCAATCCGGCTCAGTGCAATGGAAGCTCTTGCTGCCCTCAGCAGTACAGGTTGGCTCCACATCGACTGTATAGGTGGACGAATAACTATGGTCGTCAACGATCACAGTAATCGTCCTTACTGCTTGGGTGTAATTATCAGTTCCGGTTACAAGGACGGTGACCGTGCAGGTGCCCGGGCTTATCGCTGTAACGAGCCCTGTAGACACATCTACCGTAGCGACGGAAGTGTTATCAGAGCTGAAGCTGATGTCACCAACAGGAGTACCACCGGTAACGGCGGTCACGGTCGGATCTATTGTTGTGGTTTTCCAAATATGAACATGAACAGTTTCACTTGGAACGGAGATCGTCTGTCCTGCTTTGCTTATCTCCCACTCGACAGTCCTCTCTGTACGAGTGCGGTCGCTCCACCAGCAATAATCCGCCGGTGTAAATGTCGCGATATATTTGCCGGCGTTCGTGCCAATAGATGTTCCGCCAATTTCGAGCGTCCTGCTGCTGTAATCGTTCCACTCCGGGGATTGAGCTTTCCCGTTGTAGATCAGCGCGCCCCTCTGGGTGGGAACAATTGGGATAACCTCGTAGATATTGACAGGGACAACCACGCTCAAGGTGTCTCCTCTGTGAGTGAAGGAAATCGTGTTGGTTGCGCTGCCTGGTGGGTACGATGTGATATTCCCGCACACATATCCGGATGTTATAATATCGCTGTTGCCGTCGTTATAGGTTGCTTTCAGGATGAGACCATCCGGGTTGAATGGTTCGCCGACGGAGTAGTCTTTTTGGTCCTGTTCCCTAATAAGGACAAGGTCAGTAAGCAGCCGGTGGACTGTCAACGGAATTGAGGCAGTCATTGTCCTGCCGGACTTCACATATGTTACAGTCAACAGCGGATTGGAGTAGTTTGCTTCAACCGGCGAGTAGTCATAGCCGGTATCAATGATCTCCGAGCTGCCGTCGTTATACCGCAGTTCAATAGTAAGTCCCGTTGTGTCGATCATTTCCCCGTGGATGTATTCCAACTTATCCGGAGGAGTAACAATACGGATTCCGATGAGGAATACTTCCTGGAGCGGTGGGAACTGCGGCGTCGAATCAGGAGAGATATCCGGTGCTACGGAAACCTTTATGTCCCCATAGCCCTCTGGCTGCATCATAACCGTCACATACCCGTCGCCGTAGGAGAATGAACCGTTTTTTGCCTTGAGTGCTTCCTCTTCGTCGATGTAAAGACGGTTGTATATAAACTCAAATGAATGCGTACCGCTTGGAGTAATAAGTGTCAACCTTGTGCTCTTGCCATTCTCACCATCAGAGACGGTCACATCGTACGCGTTTTTTACCGCGTCCGTATAGGTGTCCAGAAAGATATCATATGCATTGAGTTTCCCATACTCGTTAATTGTCTCTGTGGCAGCGCTGCCGGCTATGTCAAGGATAGATACGGCAAAAACGACGAGAAGTGAAAAGAGGACAAGGCAAATAAGAAGCTCTACCAATGTAACCGCTCGTTTAAGGTGGTTCTTTTTTCGCATTCCTTGTCCTCCTTCCTTTTCTGATTTAGAAGTAACTGCCGCATCCACGGCAGAGTCGAGTACTATCTGTCGAGTAGTGAGCACTATAGGAACTATCTTTTACACTACACCGACTACATGTTCTTGTTCTGACATGCTGTGTGCTGTTATAGTACGACCAAGCCCAGTAACTCCCATACTTATGACCGAGTGCTGGGATAGATCTGGATTGCGAAGCGTCACAACGGCTACATGTTCTCACTTCTGTCCCTTGCCCCGTACAGGACGATGCCCATGCGACGCTCCATTTCCCCCACTCATGCCCGAGGGATACACCGTAAGAATACGATCCACCAGTTAGCCCGCACCTGGAACAGCGGTCGTAGTAGTAAGCTGGCGATGTGCATGTTGCCGCCGTTTTCAGCTGTGCTTTCCAATCATGCCCGAGCGAACTACCATAAGCATAGCTACTGGAGTAAGCTCCACATCTGGAGCAACGGTCATAGTAGTATGCAGGCTCTGTGCAGGTCGCACTGGACTCAAGATAAGAGGTGTCCCAACTGTGCCCAAGCCTTGCGATAGAACCGTCCTCTCTTGCTCCGCATACAGTGCAGGAGCGATGCTTGGAACCGGCGCTGGTACAGGTCGCGTCTGTATCGGTTACCCAATCGCCGTAGGTGTGCGGTGTCATAGGAATGCTCACGGTGCCTGTAGTTGCCGGGCAATCCGGTTCAGTGCAATGGAAACTCTTGCTGCCCACGGAGGTGCAGGTCGGCTCGACATCAACAGAGTAAGTGATCGAGTAATTGTGATCTCCGACCGACACCGTGACCGTCTTTGTCGCAGGCAAATAGTTCACTGTTCCGGTGACAGATATCGTCATGAAACATGAACCATGCTTTATAGCATTTACAGATCCCGTTGCAGCATCAACCGTTGCAACCGACGGATTACCGGACGCATACGAAACATTGCCCATGGGAGTTCCACCATTCACACCTGTTACTGTTGCGGCGATGCTCGTGGTCTTTCCGACATGCACAGAGAACAGATCGCTCGGAACAGATATCTTCTGTTCTGCCTTGTTGATCTTCCAAACAACAGTCTTGATGTCCCGTGTCCTGTCTGCCCACCAGCAGTAGTCTCTGGGCGTAAATGCCGCCGGATACTCTCCGGCATTCGTAGCGGATGTTGTCCCACTGATCTGAAGGTCTTGGCTATTGTAGTTATTCCACTCCGGACTTTGCGGGTTTGCGTTATAAGTAAGGATCCCCTTTTGCGAGGGTACAACCGTTACTACCTTATAAATGTTGACAGGAACCTTCACAGACAATGTATCTACGCGATGTGTGAACGAAATCGTGTTCGTCGCACTGCCCAGAGAGAACGAGGTAATATCTCCACACACATATCCGGAGGTAATAAGCTCACTGTTGCCGTCGTTATAGGTTGCTTTCAGAATGAGACCGTCCGGGTTGAATGGTTCGCCGACGGAGTAATCCTTTTGATCTTGCTCCCTGATGAGAGCCAAGTTTGTCAGCAGACGGTGTACTGTCAGCGGTATATAAGCGGATGCTGTGTAGCCGCCCTTGGTACACTCTACCCTCAGCGCAGGGTTAGAGTAGTCGGCGTGAGATGGCGCGTATGTGTAACCGGAGTCTATCACTTCCCTGTTGCCATCATTGTATAGGATCTCCAGCGTAAGCCCTGTGGTGTCTATCTCCTCTCCATGGATGTACTCCAGTTTGTTAGGAGGCGTCAGGACCTTCAGCCCAATGATGAAAATCGGTTGGTCCGGAGTCGGTGTTGGAGAGCTCTCTTGCTGTCCGTCATAAAGATTTCCCTCTTGCTTCGCAAGAACGACTCTGGAAGTGATCTTGCGGTTGCTTGATCCTCCGATTTTCGTTGTTGCCTCAACGGTATAAAACAGTTTTCCTGTTTTGCTGCGTACCACTTCGATCTCGAAATATGTAGTCAGGCGGAAGCGCCCGGCCTCGGTCTCAATGGAGATAAAGTCCTCTATGTACTCCCCATCGTCGATACGGTTCTGAAGCTCTTCAATCGCGCTTATCTGCGCCATCTCGAGGTAATATCCATCACTCGCGGACTTGTTGTTACTATGTGTCGAATAGTACATGGAGAGGGCTGCTGCAGCAACCACTGCAAGGATAACCATTGCGACAAGGACCTCTGTCAGCGTAAATGCTTTTTTATTTGCCTTCAAACTGATTCCTCCTTGTCTTTCTCTAAGTGGTTTTCCTATATGCTGCTCCTGCTCCCTTGAGTTTTGCGCGTCGATCGAAAAGCCACTCCCAATCAACCGTGAATTGCTCATCGGGGACAAACACCTTGTAGCGGGTCTTGATGTAGTTTCGTTGTCGATAACGAGTTTGTTCGCGAACCGTCACAAAACAGAACTCATTTTTATCGTCGAGCACTTTATAATACTGGCTGCGACGGTGGTTAGCAAAAAGGCCCTCGTGCTCTATCACCATCTCCGATTCGCACTTCCATGAATCCACAAGCGACCTGTGAGCCATAATCTCTTTCCAGTTCTCATCATCGCTTAGATAAGCATCGATTTGATCCGCGATGTGCACATTCCGCTTTCGCGATACATCAAACTCGTGACGATAATAGGGGTACGCAAACGGGTTCCGCACATACTTCACGGTGGCATAAATGACCAGCCCGACAACAGCCACAATAAAGATCGACTGCAATGCGAGATAAACAAGAAGACTCGTCTCTGAGATATGCAAGTGAACCATCCCCCTAACCTGCTATCATCTGACAGTGTGGGCCCCCGCCAGACGGGCTGTTTTTGTTGAGCAGTCGGATACATCAAATTGAACGGTGCCCTTGTTCGCCGATGCGGTATTATTAACGCTGCCAAAATCCACATCCTTTACAATAGTGGTTGTGATTTTGTTGTTTACGCTTTCAACCATGAGGAAAACATCATCTTGGTCTACGAGTTGCGCAGTGGTCTGCTTGTTCGCGCCGGCACTTTTGACATAAACTCGCAATTCGGTTTTTCCGAGCTCACTTCTGCCCGATATAACCATTTCATAGCGAGATCCATACGGGTCCGATATGTTGGAGGAAATTACGCCATGACCGAGACACGGAGCTTTCACACCAGACAGTAATTTTTCCATCACATCAGCGTCATTGCTGTCCAGAATTCCGTCGCCATTCATATCCGCATTACCCTTGTTAATGCTCACGCTGTCCCCGCGCAACCATTTCCTGTAGCGCAAGAGATCCATCGCATCGAAAACCCCGTCGTCCGTCACATCCCCGAGAATACCCATTCTTGCAAAGGTGCAGCTATCCAAATAAGAATTCACCGATTCAAGAATGATGTTTATAGGATCTTCCAGCGTTTCTCCAGTTCCAAAGTCCTCTATCGTCCCCCACCTTGGATTATCCATCATCGCCTGCGTAATAGCACTGGCAAAGTTGTTCAAGTCATTTTCGAGTGTGACCTCTTTGCTTCGTCCAACAACATTATTCCCGCCAATAAAGCCAATTCCCATAAGAACCGCAATAACCGCGATAACAATGACCAGTTCCACGATAGTAAACGCCGTGCGGAAGCGATTACCTACATGCTTCATCCTTTAATCTCCCTTTCTTGTAAGTTGAATGAGCCCGCCGCCGGAGTTGAACCGGCAATACCCATGGCGGGCAGGTCAGAGGGCATCCGCCCTCTTTGGAAAAGGTAAGGAAGTAGAGAAAAATGGCAGGTCCGCTGCCGGAGTTGAACCAACAAAAAACACCGGTTACGGACAAAAATGTGGACAGCCCACCGCCGGAGTTGAACCGGCAATACCCATGGTGGGCAGGCCGTGGAGGGAGGTCTTCCTCCACGCAGAGAGAAAAACAAGAAATATAAGAAGGTAGCCCGCTACCGGATTTGCACCGGCGTACGCTATTGCGGGCACAGTCAAGGGAGAGCCAAAGCCCTCCCTTGTGAAGGCGGTAGACTGACGATTAGACTTCCTTGTCGAGGTCAGCAACACCGCAAGGAGCTGCGGAATATACAGCCTTCCAGTAGGAAACAGTAGCAGTGGACTCATAGGTGCCAGTGTAGATAACAGAGTCAACAACACGAACTACCAGTGCAACATCGTCAGCATCCAGCTGAATACCGAGGCCGCAACCAGAGGTAGGATCGGTCTGTTTATTCTTGCCGTAAGAAACAATGAGGAATGCAATATCCGTATGCTCGGTAGTGGAGTTGTCCATGATAACCAGTTTGTAGTTGATACCGTAGGGGTCGCTCAGTTTGGTTTCAGCCTGAGCAATAGCCTTGGTTTCACCGGACATCTTAGCTGCGGCATTATAAGTAACATCAGCAGGATCAGCCTGAAGTGCCATCTTATCTTCAAAATAGTTGGCGAGAAGTTTTACAATCTCACCCTTCTCCGTAGTGTCAGCAAGGAAGCCCTTCTGCAGATAGGAGTTGGCGGGGTCATTTACAACGGACTTCAAGGCAATCTCGTAGTTGCGCAGATCAGACTGCATAGTAGATTTCTTTGCATTGTTATTGATGGCGGTACCGCCAACGAACAGAATGCCCATGAGGATAGCAATCACGGCGATCACAATGACAAGTTCAACAATAGTGAACGCCTTTTTGTTAGACTTCTTGAACATTGATAATTCTCCTTTGCAATACTTTGGTAAGCTGGGGGATGATCTCCCCCAGCTCCTGATGTTTTACTGGCTTAGGCGCCGATAGCGGGAGTAAAGCCTGCGGGCTTGTTGGTGAAAGCGTCATTCGCGGCCTGCTGGTACTCAGTATCAGCAGCCAGACCAGGACCAAAGTCATAGGTGTAAATGACGGAGTCAACGACACGGATCACGCGGACAACATCGTCCTTGTCCCACTTGGAAGTTGCAGCGCCGTCAGCGGTCTGCTTATTCTTACCGAAGCTGTAGACGATCAGGGAAATGTCGGTGTGCTCGGTGGTGGAGTCGTCCAGAACAACGACATGATAAGGCATACCATAGGGATCCTTCAGCTTGGTAGTAGCTTCGTACGCCTTACGGTTGGCCTTGGCGTTAGCGTCATTAGCACCAAAGGCGCCATTGATTGCCATGTCATCCTCGAAGTATACATCCATGGCGGTCTTAACGGCGGCAATATCTACGCCACTGGTTGCATCAGTTACCAGCAGAGACTTGTTCTCAGGATCATTGACCACAGACTTCAGAGCGATTTCATAGTTGCGGAAATCAGACTCCATAGTGGACTTCTTGGCGTTGTTGTTAATGGCGGTGCCGCCAACGAACAGAATGCCCATCAGAATCGCGATAACAGCGATAACGATGACCAGCTCCACGATAGTGAAGGCTTTTTTGTTGGGTTTCTTGAGCATGTTTCTTTCTCCTTTATATTTTATTTGCAATCCCCTGAGTGGGGTTTGCTACAGAGTTGGTTGGCGCCATCCTGCGCCAGGGGATACCTCAGCCTGTTTGCGGTCCGATGTACAAATCAGATCCGAGACCGAGCAAGGGGTAAAAGACAATGGGTAGCAATAGCAGCCCAAAGCCATAGCCGACTCCCTTCCCGAAAGACTTTGCCAGGTCAAAGTTGATCTTGATCGCAAAGAAGATGTTCACAAAAGGGACAATCAGCCAAAGGAACTTCCATCCCTCCCCCATTGCGATGCGGAACATCACATAGGAGGAATAAAACGGGATCAAAGCGCCCCACCAGTGTTCACCGGCTTTCAGAAATATCTTTGCCTGACCTACAACAACGAGAATGGTCGGGATAAGGCACAGCAGAACGCCGAAGAGCGATGCGACAGGGCTTGCCGAGTAAGAATAATCGGGATATGTTGATGGCATGAATAACCTCCTTTCTGCGGGTTCGATGCATACTCGGTCGGCACCGAGACGCATCTATGTAGCAACAGCGCATAGCGCTGTTGAATCAAGACATGTTCTGCATAACAGAGAATACAGGACCGTAGACCGCAAACATAACACAGCCGACAACCGCGCCAATGATAGCCAGCAGTATCGGGTTGATAAGTCCGGCAAACAGCCGGATCTTCTGCTCGTTCTCCCCTTCTTTGATATGGGAAATGAACATCGCCATCTTTTGGACATGGCTTGATCTAACGCCGGTTTCCATGACAGGGATCTCAAGACCGGTTACAAATTTGCTTTCGATCAGCGCCTCGGTGATAGTCGCGCCGTCCTCCTGGACTGCACGAGCTGCCTTTTCCATATCGGTACGGACATATCGATTGGATATACCACCGCAGGCAGCGTACATAGCTGCTGCCATCGGCATGCCTGCGGAAACCGCGACGCCAAGAAGCCGGAAGAATATCCCGATATCTCGGTTGATAACGATCTTACCCCACGCTGGGATTCTCGTCTGGAATGCATGCCATTGGTAGTTCAACGGTTTCTTGAGCAGGAACACCGTCAAACCTACGATCAAAGCAAGCAAGATACTCAATATCAATCCCCTGTTGATCAAGAAGTTGGAAATGGCGATCGCGATTTTTGTCATCTGCGGAAGTTCCGCATCGTCGATAATGCTCAATACGGAGTCCGCCACCTTCGGGACAATAGAGGTAAACAAGAACACCCCAACAACAAGGGTGAAGATCGACATGGCAATAGGATACCTGAGTGCGTTGCGAACCTTCTTTCGCGCTTCCTCCTGGCTGGTAAGGCTGTCTGCTAAATCGACCAGGACGGAGCCGGTATTGCCGCTGCTGACGCCGACGCGAATGTACTCTCCATAGTCAGCGCCGATCATTTTTGCGCAGTAAGAAAACGCCTGTGCAAGGTCGTCGCCCTCGATTATTCGCATATGCAAGGATTTTGCGAAGCTCGCTGTAGCGCGATCGCCGCTTCGAGCAAGGTTGATCAGCGAAACGGAGACGGACATACCAGCCATGATCATCTCGCCGAGCAGTATCATAAAGCCGGCTGTGTCAGAAGCCTTCATCTTTGTCATGCCCGCGTCTTTGTACAGGAACTCCAGTGCACGGGGAACCGTTTTATGAATTCGTACGGGATAAGCAAAGCGGGCAAGAACAATCTCAAGCGCCTCTTTCGGATTCTTTGCCGTCAGCATGCCGCTTGTGATCGTGTTATCATAGGTAACGGCAGTATAACTATAATTAGCCAACTTGTACGCTACCCCCTATCAAAATGTCGAGACAAAAGCAAGATCTAGGAACAGGGTGTATTCCTCATAATCAAGCATGTCAGACAAAGAGATTTCTGCCAAATTATCACCATTAGTTACTCCATTTGCCGCCGCAACAAACCACTCATATGTCGTCTCGGAGTCAATCGCTCTCGTGATCCATTCACTGTCTGTCTTAACCCGGTAAGAGATGGACTCGATACTATATGGAGAAGGTAGGGTCTCCAGCGAATCAAGCATCAGCTTCAGATCGGCTGCCGTACCACTGAAAGACAACAGATAATGCTGGGAATGAACACCGTTTTCATTCTCAGTTGCACCGTTGCGAATGTAGCCGATAGTCAGGTGGAACTTTTCCGCAGCAGATGTTACATAAGAATAGAAGTCGGTCGCTTCCATGATGGGGCTCGAGATACTTGCACCATTCTGTTTGACGAGTTCTTCTTTTCTGGCTACCATGCTTTGGATCTGCTCTACCTTTTGGAGGGATTCCTGGTACCACGCCTCTTCCTGCTTGCGTTCTGTTACCTTATCGGCGATGGAGCCGCGAACCAGTATGCAAACTATGGCGATCACAAGGAGGAGAATGGACGATACCGTGTACGCTGTTACCTGCTTGCGGACGGTTCTCGGTAATGCAGTCTTTTCATTTTTCACCTGTTTTCTGGACGAGATAGCCATCGTCTTCACCTCCTTATCCTTTTACAATGATTTCGAAGATGTACATTTCCTCCATGGATGGAAGTGTCACCTTACGAATACCATCATTCATTGTCGCCTTTCCCTTATATCCATTGGCGCAGATATTCTCGAAAAACGCAGTAACATAAGACGGATCTGCGGCAAAGCCCCTTATTGTATAATCGTTATTCACCACCGTGGTCATATCCTCGACTGGCTGCACATTGGCGTCCTGGGCATCGCTGGATGCAGAACCATCGGTACTGCCTGTGGTGCCCTGAGTTTCATCCTCCCCAGAAGTGAGAACATCGGTGGAATCGATTGAAATAACAGTCAGCATGCCGCCGGAGTATCTGTTGCATAGCCCTACAAGAGACGCACCCGTTGTCTTGAGACTACCCACAGCCTCCAACTGCTTATCCAGCTGTTCTTCCTTATGAAGCAGCGTTTCACGCTGGTAGTTCAAGTCGTCCCCGGAAATCGGTACAATTGGGGTAGACATGTAAGAGAAGCATGTAATGACAAGCATGATAACCGCAACGACAAACGCTGCTGCAGACATAAACGCAAAGCCTTTCAGCGCCGAGGTCATGTTGGTCGAACTGTCCAGCTTCTGATACTTTGGGAGCAGGTTGATGCTCTGACGGAACATATCCTTCAGTAAGAAGCCGGTACAGGTACCATACACTGCTCCGATATCCCTGGCGCCGGTTTTGTTCTGAATCACGAAATACTCGTTTTCGTACATGTGGGGGATGGCGTTTCTGAGAAGGATCTTATACTCGTCACAGAACTCATGCTCCAGCATGTCGTACAGTCCGGGAATATCGGCGTAACCACCGGTCACGATAATATAGCAGCGACCGAGACCTTTTGTTTCGCATTCGGCGTCTACTTCTTCCTTGAGTTGCTCAAGATAGGAAAGGCAGCAGCCGCGGATTGCGTCAAAGTAGCCGTTGGGATCGATCCCCCTCGACATCAGCTCTCGAATAGCTTCCTCGCTCATAATGAGACCATACTTGAAGAACAAGGTGTTGATCTCCTGATAGGTCATTTTAAGTGCATCGGCGATCTGAGCGATCATATCACTGATGCGGGCGCCATACTCGTTGATGGACACCGGACAGTCCTTGTTGTAACAGATGTACTTTGTCGTGTTGCCGAAGCTGATGATTACCTTGCCCGGAAAATCGAAGGTGTACTTCGTCAGCTTCGCGAGGTTCATTACAGTCGTGATGCTGTCCTCGATGGATACGACCTGGTATCCTTTTGCATCGAAGCTCTCCGCAAGAGAACGCAGCACATAAGAATCGCCAATGGAGACGACCGTTGAAGTACAGACTTTGTTGTCGTATACAATAGACCCATATACCTGCTTGGAAACGATGGAAGTGTTGGACGCCTCATCCGCCTTGGACGGCTGCGCTTTGCCGGAGTCGTCAGTGATTTCCAGCAAGCTTTCGATGCGTAGCGAAGAAGAAGCAATATATACACGCTTTGCCGTGAATCCGCTATTCTCTAACTCGTCCGTTATGCAGTTGACCAACCCTGACATGTTCTCAACGCCGTACTCGCTCAAATAGCGTCTGGCGTCTGAGATGATCGTAGCATTGGTCAGCATCATCTTATCGGTGGTCTTCGCGATCTCCACCGCCTTGATCGAATCCGTCCCGATATCAAGGAACAAAGATTTACCGTTGATCAAATGTCTTCCTCCTCCTCAAATAATATCGTTCCGAATAGGCTCAAGCTCGTCAAATGTCGTGAGCCCATCCAGAGCCTTCCGGATGCCGTCGTATATCAACGGCTTATAGCCGCTTTCCGCAGCGAGCTTTTCAATTTCCTCCGAAGGAGCACTGCGCTCGATTGCGGATCGGATCTGACGATTGCAAATCAAAAGCTCTGTCAGTACGATACGACCTTTATAGCCGATACCGTTGCAGAGTGGGCATCCCTTCCCTCTCGCGAGGCGTATCTCACCGTCCCCGAGTTCAAACTCGGTGCGCCAATGATGCCCGGTTGGGAGGTCATACTCTTCCTTGCAATTCGGGCAGACTCTACGAGCCAATCTCTGAGCGACCACTGCCGAAAGCGAAGACGCGACATCCTGATGGGAGATAGCAATGTCGACACCGGTAAGACGCGTAATTGCCGACGGCGCGTCATTGCTGTGCAGAGTAGAAATAACAAGATGTCCTGTTTCAGCTGCTCGCATCGCACTGGCTCCGACATCCCGTCTTCGAATCTCGCCGACGCAGATGATGTCCGGGTCGTGGCGCAGGAAAGCGGTAATCGCACTCTCAAAGGTCAAGCCTGCATCGTCATTAACAGAAACCTGAAGGATTCCATCCATGTGCTGCTCAACGGGATCCTCTACTGTCATCACTCTACGGTGCTTATAGTCCGTCTCACGAAGACCAGCATACATGGAAGTCGATTTGCCGGATCCGGTAGGACCAACGAAAAGAACTATACCCTTCGTCATTCGAAACAGCCGACGAACCTTTTCAATGTCCTCGTCGTACATACCAAGTTCGGAGAGCGTCATCTTCTGGCTATTCAGAATACGCACGCAGATGTCTTCTCTTCCGTCCGTATCTTCTATAAGAGATACACGGAGAGGAATGGTAAGAGAGGGAGACGCCTTGAACTCCATGGAGCCGTCACGAGGCGTTTTCGCCTGCTCAGGCTCCGGAATCTTCGCCTGTGAGACAACGAAGTTGGTCAGCTTGGAAAGTGCACTCAGCGGAATCGGCATGTAGTCTCGAAGAACACCGTCAACCCGTACTCGAATTACCGCATTTCCTTTCTCAGGGCAGAGATGAATGTCCGATGCTCGAAGACTGATTCCGGCGTTCACAATATCGTTGAACATCTTTGCAACATCGGTGACTTCTTCTTCCCCGTCGCTCTCCACCGGCTGTTCCGCAGAAACATCCATCGTTTTTGCTCGATCAGAAATAAGGAGGGGGGCAACATCGCGCGTGTAGATCGTGGATACCGCAAGCGGCGACATCATGCAATATTCAAGGGAAGATGTACCAATGGCCGCGAGGATCTTCTGGTTGGTTTCGTAATCCATGGGGTCATAGACATGAAGGAAACTCTCACCGTCATGGATTACAACAAAAGCCTTTTTGCGCTCGATGTCATCGAAGCCGATCCGCCTCGTCATATCCGTGTTAATAATGCAATCATCAGCATCGTCAAAAAACGGAATCTCCAATGCTTCTGCAATTGCTTGTTTGACGAGTGTAAGTTCCGATTCGGAAGAATGACGCTGCATCTCAGAAAACAGCACAGAAACGAACGGGCGCCCGATTCTGCGAGAAATATTTAAGGCACCGTTGATCTTTTCCGAGTCGATAATCTGCTTTGCGTTCAAACGCTGTGCAAGCGTAGCGTATGTAGTCTTTTTCATGCAAAAAAAGAAGGCCCCCTCGATTGCAGAATCGCTGGGACCGTTGTTCCTCCTTCTCTATTTAATTGTGTTCCGTTAATCTCTGGCACTCGTTAGAATTTCATGTTGGTTAAAATGAACTGTCGCTCTCGTCGGAAAACCTCCATATCTCGCGTTGCTCTCATCGATCTTCGCATCAATACGGGTGTCTCCACTCGTGATGTACACCCTCCCGCGTTTAACGCGTATTTCGTCGATCGCGAGGCTGTTTCCGTCAACAGACAGGTAAGCACCATATTCGGGTTCGAAGGCGATAAGAGTATTGCCAGATGCATCATTCAGGTTGAACGCCTCTATCGCGCCACTGAGCCAGTGCAGTTTCTTGTCGGTAAAGACATAAAGATAGTCGCCTGCAACAACGCGGCGACCACTCTTATTACCGGTATTCATTTGTAATGCGTAGCACCCCATCCAAGGAACATAGTAACAAACTCCCGACAGATCCGCCGGCAGGAAAATACCTTCGCGCCCATCTGCAAAAGACAGGTAGGAACATGCGTAGCCCGCTTCATCATAATACTGTGCGGACACGCCAAGTTCGCTCTGGTCGTGTTTGATATATCGCAAGGATGTGATCGGGCGTACATTACCCATTTGGTTAACGACACACAGCTGGTCTTCCCCAGTCGTGTTGTTCTTTGCAACGAGGAAAGCTCTGTCACGACCGGTCAAGTAAACGGAATTTTCAAACATGGGGTAGCTCCTTTGAGATAATGATGGCTGATCATATAAAAAACACTGTATGTCCTTAAAACAAGGAGGCCCCGCCCCTATGCGGTAGGCACCGTATAGGGGCGGGGACAATGTGAGGAAGGCAAAAGATATGAAAAAAGCGTTGCAAATAAACTCTGCAACGCAACTTGAATTCTGTATTAAATTCGTTCTGCACATTCTTTTCGACTGTAATAAGTATATATCTAAATATTCCAAGAGTCAAGAGCATTTTGATGTTTTCCAAAAACTTTTTTGAGATTTCCGGGAGGATAATCGAGGAAAAGCAAAAAAGGGGGAGGGTACCCTGTGGGTACCCTCCCCCTTCGCTGAAGCCGTAACAGTTCTCAAGCGGCTTTGAGAATCAGAACGAGATCTCCTCCTGTGGTCTGTTCCTCATCATTCGGCTCGTCTGCAGTGTCGGCATCAGAGCTCGCAACTTCACCATTGTCCTCTACACTATTATTTTCAGCGCTTGAGCCATCTTCGTCCCCCGGGTCTTCCGCATCGTCTGTTCCCTCCCCTGCAGAAAAGGAGTAAATGCCGCCCAAGAGGGCGGCGGAGAATGAAGACCCGGCACGCTGGAATTGAACCAGCCACGACAGACTTGTCACGAGACCATGCTGACCGGGATATGTGTGGAACGAAAGAATTCCCCACCCTATCGCTCTATTTAACGCACAAGGGTGGGGAAAACGAAAAGCGCTGCAAATCTATTTTGCAGCGCTTTGAATTATTTGCATTGGATTTTCTCTTGTTCACATAATTTTCGACTGTATACAGTTTAACATTCAATTTTCCTTGCGTCAAGAGTTTTTTTTGCACTTATATTCAATTTTTATCTATTTTCTCTCTGGATTCTCCCGCAGGGAAAATGGGACCAATATACACCTCGATGGGCTTCTGACCGGGCTTTGCGGAAAGACGGGTTCTCGGCGCCTCATCTTCCCCACCGTTGGCAGGCGTGCGGGGAGCTTCCTCAGTCACCTGCTCTGCCTTTTCTGTCGAAGAACCGGCAACACGGTTCAGATAGCTAAAGCGCGAGTCTCCAGCAGGAACATCAAAGTTTAGCTCCTGCTCGACGGATGTATACATGTCCGACGCCATGTTATCCATATGCGCGGCATCCGTCCCATCCGCTGAATTGCGAATCTGCGGTCTTAGACTTACCTCTTCACCCGTGCCGTCTCGCGTTTCTTCATCTCCCAAAAGCGAGTACCAATTGACAGATCTGGACATTCTCCATACATCGTCATGTACCGGAACAACGAAAATGTCCTTCCCAATTTCATACCCTTCTTCCTTGAGATAACGCAGGGTATCAATCAGTCTTTCGTCTCGTCTAACACACCAGCTATTCGGATGGTCTCCGTCCTTCGGTCGCAGAATCAAATACATAATTATCACGCACCAGTCCCAATTCTGGTGCTTCCTCCCTTTCTTCTATGTTGCGGCAAAAGAGGCCACTTCTACCTAAATTGTAGTACACAGTTCACACTATGTCAACAATTTTTACAGGATCGTGATACTTAAATCCTTTTGCTCAAAATTCGTGCTGCGGATTCTGTTGACTTGATCAAAACGGTGTGGTATATTTAATTTGCGATAGAACTGTTGTTTTATCACGGTAGGGTGGGGACATGCACCCGAGCCGATATGCCTGGCACATGTTCCATGATGAGCTTTCTCCCAAAGCCTCATTTCATGTGCGGAAAACAGGAATTCCCGTCCTTCCATGAGCGGGGTGTGTCCATCCCTTTCTTCTATGGAGGTACCCAACCTCCAGATCTGCTCTTCTTTCAAGTTCAGAGACGCGAAGATAAGCAGAAAGCCCCCCGGTCTTATCCCAGACCGGGGGGCTTTATTTAGGCAGTTTGTCTCTCGCCGACAAGCAGTTCTTCGTACCCGACGCGCGCATTTCGATGGGTCTTATACTCTACATGAGAGAAGTCATAATTCCCATCGACCTGAGAAACATAAGCGATATCGTCCGGCTCAAGCAATCTTATAGCTTCGCGTTCGCTCCAATCCTCTGGATATTCAAAGAACTTGCCATCTTGTCCGGCGGAATGAATCACAATCGCGTATTCGCTTGGACCATATCCGTTGCAGTCAATGACCGAGATTAAATATGGATTGCCCCACCGGTCAACTCGTTCCGTCTCATACTGAAACACCTTATAACGGCTTGCGGCTTTACCATTCTTGATGGAAAGCGCACACTCCGTAAAGCTCAGAGGATTCACAGCCTTTAAGTCATCAGCTTCAACCTTCGACAGAATATCAAACCACGCTTCCGCTCCATACATGTCGAGTTCTGGTTCGTGCGAAATCGTGTCTTTGTTCGTAAGAAAGGTCTCCTCAAGCGATGTAGCGATTGCTTCCATCTCAGAAACAAAGACCTCATTTTCTTCCTTCTGGTAGTTAAAGAGCCAGAACAGTGCTCCTGCCGCTGCAATCAATACCAGAATGCATGCGATTTTTCCAAATACCTTCATTGCATTTCCTCCTTATGTTTTCATTTGTATTTTTTATCTGTCCTTATTGTAGTAGAAAGCCAGAAAATAGCAACCAGTTTCGACACAAAAAGGCCGTTTACGGCGGTGGGCAGCATGCGTTGTCGTTTGCAAATCGCATATCATAATCCACCGACTTGGTGTTCCAGTACCGGAGGGTACCCCATGGGTACCCTCCGTATTTCTGTCACAAAAGATCAGAACCAAACAAGTTTCAGCCCGCCTAGGGCCGTGATGCGAGATGAGATGTCCTGCACCAGACTATACCGTAGCGGCAGCCCATCCTGCTTGTTCCACGAAATGATCAAATCCTCCAGCTGAGCATCCCGGGTAGGAACAGCGAAATCACATCCAAAGTTCTGGATGGATTGTCCGTTGTCTATCTCCTCGAGAACAGCCTTTTCTCCGGATAGGAGCGCTACGCGTTCTACACCGTGGTAGTTCACATGTCCGACAAACAGGCATCTGTGAATCATCCTCAGCGCTTCGAGCTGATCACGGTTCATGTCGTTGAATGTCTGATCCGCCTCTCGGATATTGGTTAGCCCTCCGGCGCTCAGGATGTAGTCGTTCTGGCGCTTCTTAGACAGTGCATATCGCAGGTGACCTTCGAGGATCCTTTCCCAGTTCGGATCGGTGAGATCGATTCGACCGAAGTTGGCGTATCAAAGGTCAAGTGTCCCATTGGGATCAGTGTTCTCATAGCTCATGATGTGGTCTCGGAAGACATACCTGCTATCCACAGAATGCCCCAAATCAGCTGCTTCGGAGCGAGAGTAATGGATCTCCTGACGGTCGACTTCAAGGTTGTACAGCGCATCCTCCTTGGTGTAGAAGAGAACTGTGTTCTTGTCCCCTTCCCCGCCATGGTAATTCGGTCGAAAAGCGACCACTCCTACTTTTGCCGCAATAGCATCCAGCGCATCCTGTTGAAGGGAATACTGATAGCTGCCAAACGAGGCATTTCGTTTCTTCATATTTTTACTCCTTCCTTTTCTTATGTGGAGGGTACCCTTGGGGTTCCCCCACTCTCTTTCTCTTCAAACACAGCTGAATTCGACGATATCGTAGGTGGTTACAGGGCGAAAGCTGCGATCGTTTTCGGTCGGCTCCCCCTCCCAGAATTCTACGACCGCATCATGCGGCTCGTACTGGTAATCGAAGTTGGCACAGAACTCGCCTTCTGCATCCCCATCGTTCAAACCGTTGACCTCGTCATCAACACACTGGAGCAACGCCTTGTCCGCATCTTCCTTGCTCTCGTATACGGTTTCCACCTCATCTTCATATGGAGGAATGTCGTTATAATCGTAGCAAGTCATCACGATCTTATAGAACTTTGGCAAAGCCTTGATCCAATCACAGAACTCGTGCCATTCGTAGAGAATACTGCTCTGGTAGCTCCGATGGAGTTTCGCCAGTGTTGCATAGCTCAACTTCAGCGTACGCTTCTGATTGAAGGAACTCGGCAATATTTGCATCACCCGCCCCCAATCATCAGCACGCCCTCCATCCTCGAGGAAGCATGCAAGTACACACTCAAGAGCTTTTTGCACGCAGCCCATCAGGACCTGTGTAGTCTCGAAATCTATGCATGTCAGGAGCTCATTATCGAGACAATCAGTGCTGAAGTGATCCGGCGTGAATTTGAAAGAGTCGTCTCCGATCTCATCCAATTCAACGTTCTTCTCGATAAGCGTACCGGCACCGGAAAGAGCGCCGCTGAAAGCGAACTCATTCCACCAATACATCGGTGCCGTGATATCGACCGTGACGAATACTTTTTCGGCACTTCTTACGCCCTTGCCCGGTCCTTCGACCTTCTGGTTTTCAATCTTCAACATACTTCATTAACTTCCTTTCTAACTTGATCATATTGTCTGCTCACTTCTTCATGAGACGGTTCGGGTCCGGCACATTGCCGCCATGGTGACCATTTTCACTGCAGAACAGGAGGGTACCCTTGGGGTACCCTCCTTGATCCACTCGTCTTTTGTTACATCGCAGTGCGCTCGCCGTCGCCACGGATATACACGCCCTCGTAGCCGAAAGTCGCATGGTCATCGTCCCAAACCGTTCCGCACTCCATGCAGGAAACGGCAATCGCGTCCATAGATCCCTCCGGGGACTTCGACCACCTCTTGCAAGGTTGTCCGTTCTTGCGGATCAACGAATCGCGGGAATACGACATGAACTCGGATAGCATCAGTCGCCCCCCGCAATGCGGACATTTCGTCGCCAGAGTGTAATCACTCACTGAAGACCACCACCAATCGTGTGAAGGCGTTCCTCCGCTTCCTTCCGGCGTGCCGCAATGTACTTTTGCCGTGTTTCGGCAAAGGTGTGCAGCAGCAGCGCGGCAGCGATGAAAAGCATGACAGGAGCCGCGAGCACCGCCATGGCAGTTGTGGAGAACCCTGTGTCCCAATAGTTCATGCATGTCATGATATACACAGCAAGAACTACAGTGGTGATAAGGGTCAGCCAGATGCCTAACGCGGTCAAGCCGCTCATTCGAATAATGCAGCGATGTTTTTTCATGTTAAATACCTTGCTCAGGCATATCCTGTTCCGGGCATGCCTGAGTTTTCCCTTTCCTCTACAATTGTTGTCTTAGATTCTACTGAAGCTGTCCTCGCCGGGTATGAGCCCGAGCACTCGTCCATCATCAAAGTGGCAATGCACTGTGCCGATATCATCGACATGGATAACGCTGCCCTCTGTTCCGTCCGAGATAGGATGCGGATCATGACCCATATGGTTTAGCCGGATTCGAGTCCCTTCTGGATAACGCGTCTTCAGGTCGTTCACATATGCTCTGGAATGCTCGAACATATCAAAACACTCCCTTCTCCGCCAGCTCGCAGGCAATTCGGTTGTAGTCGTCGCTAAACACATAGCAGCGCTCAATGTTCCATGCCTTTTTGCCGCGCAGATACTCGTCGAGCCGCAGGAACCGATCTGTTCCATCCAGGCAGGAGCCGAAGACGGACCAGCCACCTGCCCCCGCGATGAACGCCTTATTATTGCTTGCGACCTCATAGGTTCTGGATTCATCGGAGTAGGGTGTATCAAAGCTCTCCTGGCTGAACACAATAAATCCCGGGATCCATCCAAGCCCTGCTTCATTGATGCGGGTAAACAGCTTCGCCATTTCCGCGTAAGAGAGCGTCGTGAAAGACACACTTGCGTCGAACTCGACATCGTCAAAGTCGTCCGCATCGAGGATGAAGTCTGGTTTATCCGAATCGTGCCAGCCATCATTGACGAGCTGCTCTGCTTCCCATGGAGAGTCTGCTTCGACGGTTACGACTCGGCTCAGCGTCTCTGTGATTTTAACTTTATACTTTCTCTTCATATCTCAAATTCAACTCCTTTTTACTTTGTATCAACTCCGGGTACAGGAACAGGGCCTTGTACCGTTCGACCTGTTCTTCGGTCAGAGAGCAGAAGTCGCCCTCCCCGATTCCGCAGACGAAAAATGTGCCGGCGATAATGTCCATTACATTGCCGGATTCGTCGTAAACAGCCCGGTTGAGCGGCATTCCGTTGATCTTCCCCTCATCGTTGCAGACGATTGCTACCGGATCATCAAAGGGATAGTACCCCTCGATCGTTCCGTCGACAATCTCCTGCATCGACTTGAGATCAGCACCAATCTCTCCTGCTCTCGCATACTTGCCCGGTTCTACAATGACTACATGGATCGTCCGTTTCTTTTCAAGCAGTGTGCCGGTCAGCGCGGAGTCAAACGCGATCTTCTTGAAACCGATCATATCGCAAAAATAGAAACCCGGCTCAACGCCGTCTGCCTCCACTACCTCGACAACATCGGAAACGGAAAGAGATCTCCCCTTGTACCCCTCTGGCATTTCAAGGTTGAAGGTGCGATAGATGTCTTCGACATCATTTGCATCAACTTCACCCTCAAATGCCTTGTCGTAAATACTCGGGTTGACCTGCCGCGAACCATTGGTTGCTTCAAGACTGCTCAGGCTCATAAAAGCAACGCCTTCATAGTCGCGTGCCAGATTGATCTGGTAAATTGCAATTTTCATAACGCTTTTTCCTTTCATTCACACAATTCTTTCAAATTACATAATTCCGCCCGCAACGCTCAGCTTTCCTACAATTAGGGCAATTACCGCGCAAATGCCAGCGCCTATCAGGGCAGCGATAATGCCCGCTCTGATAGACACCATTGCTTTAAGGTAGTAATCACTCTTCTTGTCATCCTCGTCGTCTTGGCGCTTATTTAGCGCTGCTATAGCAGGCAATGAAGCCACAAGTCCGACGAGCAACTCGAAATAAAAGATGTTGCGCGCAAGCTCTCCCAAATTGACACCCATGATTCTTTCTCCTTCAGACAAACTTTTTGTTTTCTTGCATCCCACCGGGTTGATTCCCCGAAAACACAAGCTGCCCGAGCATATAGCCCGGACAGCTCACACTTTCAGGGGAAGCACTAAGGCGGAGTGCTTTTCCCAATTCTGTTACGCCAGGGATCGTGATCCCGGCTCAACTCTTTCCTCCTTTCTGATTTCATTCAGAGACGCAAAAAAGGACGCTACTTTTTGCGATTTCTAAAAAATCGCGCAAAAATAGCGTCCTCAATTCGTGAACGGCCAGATTAGCCTACCGCACGTTCCGGCAAACGATCATGTAATTCAATCGCTTGTTTCATCCCGAAACCTCTACATACTTTGCAAAATCATTGTACTACGATCCTGTAATTAAGTCAAGGCTTTTCTGCGCGAATGTATCTGTAGGAGGGTACCCACGGGGTACCCTCCTGCGCAAGAGTCATATGCGCAGAAAATGCAAAAGCCGCCGTGAATGGCGGCTTTTTGCTCATTCGGATCGGAAGTGCTTTCTTAACACCTCTGCGATTTCCTGTTCAAGCAGTTTTTGATTCGTGAAGTTTTCCAAATAGTCAAACTTGGTTTTGTTTTTCCGCAGCGCATTGATGACCTTGTAGTACAGCTTATGAGACATGTTGCTGGTATTAAACAGAACAATGTCTGCCTTTTGCAACTGTTGTTCATCGAATGAAATGTTGTGCCCGTTCATTATGGATATTGATGGACAACTCAATCTGAGCTTTGCCTGCCAGTTTGGATGCCCACCAAAAACATAGATGGACTTCTCGCCTATCTCTTCCTTCAGTGAGAGTTCCTCTGATGGGGCGGCTTCCTCTTCCCGCTGCAGCGCAAATACAAATTCTCGCAGACGATTTAGCTCTTCGTTCTTTTCGGACTCTTCATCGAGCTGACGCTGCAGCTCCTTCACCTGCGCGCCAAGGCTGCGAATTTCTGCTATGTACGCTTTTTCTGATTCTTTAGACTCTGCATGCAATTCCAATGTTAGGCGGTCGACCTGTTCTTCTAACGCCGCTATGCGGCTCTCTTGTTGAGAGACGATTTTTTTCTTTTCTTTCAGCTGCTCTTCCAAAGAAGCAATGGTATCTTCTGCCCTTGTCAGTTCATTAAACTGTGTTTCAGAATTATTCTTAAAGTAAAACTCTCGACATTCTTTTTGCTGTTTCACCAGCATGTAAAAAAGAAGAGCAACAACATAGTGAGTAACTTGAATCTCCTGCTTTCTTCTTGCTCCAAGCGATAAACCCTTCGCGGCAATTTTGAACACTCGATCCTGTTCCTCCTTGGAGATTCGTTCCCCATTAAACTGCATGCTAAAGCTGTATCCCTCGGAAGTCATAATATCTGCTAAAACATTACAATACTGTTGTGCGTGTAGAAAATCCAAGGGTTCCCACTGGATATACTCTTTAAGCATATCATTCATTGCTACCGCTGTTTTACTTTGGTGGGGATCCCCGCTTATTGCCACATTCGTCCATTCATTAAACGCAGTCAGACAATTGCCGCTCGTAATAGCATCCTTTGTTTTTCTAACATGGCGAGGGACATCGACGAGGTCGTGTACTTTCAACCTATCGATAGCGCTTGAAAACGACTTGGGTACATACATGCATCTATTTCGAATTTCTTCCCAGACGGTATTGTAGAGTTCTTGCACTTCAGGGTTTTTGCTATCCAGCCCCTGTTTGCACATGAGCACATAAGCCATCAAAAAGAATATGCTGCCCTGTTCCTTGTCCTCAAATCCCCAATTCTTGCTTTTATACTTTTGGAAGACCTTTATCATAGTTGAAAACGAATAATTCTCGGATAATGCTTCCATTTGCGGAATCGCCTTGAGAAACTCTTTGCATATTAAATTTTTCAGTTTCGGATCATCGTGGCTACATATCAGAATACCAAATGTCCTCTTCGCAACTACTTCGACTTCAAGGGTTCCGTTTGAAAGGAGCGGATCATGGTATAATGAATTATCTTTCGCAGCATCATAGAATCTATATTTCTGCGTTTCGTAAAGTGCATTGAAAAAAGCTACGAGATCCTGGAACACGATAATCGCATCGCTTAAAAACAGGTAAAACAAATTGGGATCGAAGCCAGTAATCATTTTTTCTCCTCCTGCATCACCGTTTTCGCACACTTTTTGTGCCATTTTTTAGTATTATATCATAGTTGCTCACCATCATCAAGAGAACGCACATTAAGTCAAGTTTTTCTTCCCCGGACATATCCGAAGGAGGGTACCCTCCTTCATAACAATCGACATGCGAAAGAATTACCGAGCTGGCTCGCCTGTGAAGTAGGAGCTTTGCCCACTTTCCTCCCGCACTTCCTTTATGAGCAAAATTTCTCTCTCATTAAGTCTATGATTCGCATATATTTTCCTTACGGGGGCAGCAGCCATAGACTTGAGCACTTCGGCTCTTTCCTCATCGGAGATTGGGAAGAGGAAGTTTTTTCGACACTGCTTTTTGTCGTCCTTTCCTATCAGGTATATGCACAGCTGCGCCGAAACAGGAAATAAGACGCGCTCATACTCCTCACACGGAACGCCGTCCTTACATACAACAAACACTGGCCTGTCTGATGTTACGAGCATTCCGCTTGGGTCAACGCCAACACCTATGGACATGTTAAGCATCGGTTCCAGAAAGACATCAAAGGCAGTTTTCTTGCCGTCAGGCACATATTTACGATAGAAAGGCATACAAAGTACCTTTGAGATGATATCCGCCTTCTGTTTTGTAAGCCGGTCACCGCCGACCTCCATTATCGCCTGGCTTGCCTGTTTCATTACATCGGAAGTTCGCATCATCTGAATCATTATAAAAGCAAACCAAAACTGTTTTTCTTCTGTTCTGAGAAAGGATTCTATTTTGTAGTTTTCCTCATTGAAAGCAAATCGCTCCAAAGTCCTCCTATGTTGAGCGAACCTTTCCTCGAAACACGAAAGGATATTCTCCAGATGATTGGTGTCTATGAACTTGTCGTTGTCGTCCCTGAATTCGTATAGCCAATCCGCGGCACAAATGGACTTAACAGGAACAGGCATGTTCGACTGTTCGTTATTCACCAAGTCATACCAGTACACACAGTCGGACTCTGATCCACCTTCGCGGCGATAATCAGGGGAAAAGCCCCTCAAGTATACCTGCGGGACAAAGTGCTGTCGTTTTGTCGGGTTCGCACCGTTTGGCACGCTAAATCACCTCCATCCAGAAACACTATCATAAACAGCTGCAGCTGGCATTGCCGCCATGCATATATCTCCAACTATGGACATGTTTTTGTGCCATGGCGGCAGCAAAGACATACATGTTCTTTCTGCTCCTTCAGTATATCAGGATTACCCATTCCAAGCAAGGATGCCGTTGCGGTGAGTCCTACGAGTGCACTGACCGAAAGAAGAATGAAACAGGGGTGCAAGTGTGATTTCCTGCAGAAAAGCAACTTGCAGCATATAAGAAAAGGAGGGTACCCTTGGGGGTACCCTCCTTATTGCGTTGCGGTAGACGATGTATTATCCCTTTAACACTCGGACTATTCTTGCGCAGCGAGCCGATAGTACATCTGAATTCGCTTTCCCAGCAAGCTGTTTCGCGGTTTCTGCGGGCACTCCGCAATCGCCCTGTAGAAGGTATTCGAGCTTCCGACAATAATCACTCGCTCCTTGGCGCGAGTTACCGCTGTGTAAAGCAAGTTTCTCGTCAGGAATGCGCTTCCGCCCTTCTTCTCTTCCTCACTGAACAGCGGGATCACGACTGTCTTGTACTCGGAGCCTTGAGACCGATGAATAGTGTAACAGAGGGAAGACTCCAGAGCCTCAAGGTCCGAGCCCTCCAACTTCACCTCGTAACCATCGAAGTCAGCTACAACGCATTCGCTGTAGTCGAATTCAGCGGAGGAAGAATTGCCAATCTTGAGGACTACACCTATGTCCCCGTTATTGAGGCCGCAGGTGTTCCTCGTCTGCATAACACGATCCCCAATCCGAAACTCCCGGTTCGACACCTGGAGAAATGGGCTGTCCTTCATGCGTGGGTTTACGATATTCTGCAGCTTCGGCGCCATCACATTGGAGGAGAACTCCTTTGTGTTGCGATATGGGGTCAACGCTGCGACATTATCGATACCGACCCTGTCGCGCTCCTTCAGATAAGCCTCCATGCAGAGTTTCTGTGTTTCTTCCGCGCTTGCCGCATCAATAAACCGGAAGTCCTTGCACCAGTTGATGCTCAGGTCTCCCTTGTTGATCTTTGCAGCGTTGCTGACGATTGGGCTGTCTGCTCCCTGCCGATGAATGACATTCAGCGCTGTGGTCGGGATGCAGCCGGAGCTGATAAGGCTCCGAAGCACATTCCCGGGACCAACGCTTGGGAGCTGATCAACATCTCCGACGAAGATCAGCTTTGTTCTCTCTGGCAGTGCCTTCAGCAGAGCGCAGGTAACGAAGATATCGCACATAGAGCTCTCGTCGATCACAACAAGGTCCGCAGGAAAAATCGGACGGTACCCATCAGTATTGCCGGCGTCGATCTCCCCTGTCGCACGCAAGTATTTGTGGATCGTATAGGCATCCTTCTTTGTGCACTCCTTCATTCGCTTTGCTGCCTTGCCGGACGGCGCAAGCAGCGCAATGACTGCTCTTGGATCCAGCCGCTGGTATGCCTTCAGGACAAGGCTCAGCACGGTCGATTTGCCGGTTCCGGGACCGCCTGTTATAACGGATACGCCGGCACTCATGCATGTTCTTACCGCCTCGAGCTGCTTTGGCTCCGGTGTAAACGGCAAAGTTTCCGCAGCCGATTCGATTGCGGAGTCAAGCGTTACCTCCGGGATATCGTCGTTTGCCTTATGATATTCCATTATGGCAACGAGCTTTTTCGCGAGGCTGTCTTCGACAGCATCCGCTTCTGGCAGATAAATGTGCTTCTTCCCGCGACGAACCAGCTTTCCAACCGCAATCATTTGATCAAGAACATGCCGTATATCGCCCTCCTCTACTTTTGTACTGTAGGTAAACAGCGACTTGCTCACATCCTGAACGAGCTCATCTTCATTCGCAAACAGGTTGCCGAAACGATATCCGTCGCACAACTGGCTCCGGATCGCACATCCAACCCTTGTAACATTCTTGGTGCGGATCTCATGCTTTGCTGCAATCTGTGCACACAGCTTAAAATCAAAGCCGGCACACTTTTCGTAAACCGAATACGGGTTTTCCTTGATAGCCTGTAAAACACCATGTCCGCACTTTTCCATCAACTCATTGGTCTTCTGGATCGATACACCGAATTCGCTGAGGTACTTAAACAGCTCGTGCAGTTCGAATCTTTTGTGGTAAGCCAAAATGAGCTTATCATATTCAGACTGCCGCAGACCGCAGCAATAACTGAGCTTTTCCGGATTCTCCTTCAATACAGAAAAGAAGGAAGAGCCATATCGGTTGATAATATCCTCCAATACGACAGAAGATACGCCGACGAAACCGACCCCATCCAAAAAGCCCCTGACTTGCGATATGTTCTCTGGGTCAGTAAGACCGAAGGATTTGACATCGAGCTGCTTCTCACCCGTTTTCTTCCGGACTTTCCAGTAGCCGGCGAGCTCATAGAGCACACCTTTCTCGCTCGGTAGATCCGTCCCCATGGCAGAAAACTCGGTGATCCGCACCATGTTTCCGTCCTTATCCGGCAAATAAAGCGGCTGCCCGTCCGCAACGCGATAACGGTTTATACAATAGGCGCCAAACTTCTTCTCTTCACCGCTGCTATCGTAAATAGAGCGGAGGAAGCGTGCTCGAATAAAAACAGTGCCGGTCTGATTACTTTCCATTCGATCGCCCCCTTACACGCGAATCGCGAGTAAAGGAGGAACAGTAGAACTTCAAACCGGCTTCGCTGTCTATGCCGATCACAAACACACCGGCCGTCTTATCTCGGTACAGCTCAGTGGCGCATCCGGTCCGAAGGAGCTTTCTTGCGACAGCTGGGCTGCACTTTGGGAGCCGATGTCCCTTGTAATAAACTATTGCCATAACTCTTCTCCTTTTAGGCGGGGGGCAAAATAAGCCCCCCGCTCACATAACTCGCGTCCGTGTCAGTTTCCACTTGGCATAACGAACCCTTTTGTCTTTTTCTTTACCGAAATACGCATTGTTCGAGAGGACTCAGCCTTTGTCTTGACATACTGGGCATAGACCTCCGGATACGCGATCCGCAAGCCCTCCTTATCAACAGTTTCCGTTGAATTTGGCTTGTAAGTAATCTGGAAGAATGTCTTATCGTCGTTATCACAGACACCTTCGGTTGCTGCGCCCATGCGGTCGATCAAAGCGATTTCCTTGGCTTTGATCTCGTCGTCAATCGCGTCCATGTCCTTCTTCGCCTGAGCCTTTTTATCCTTCAGAGCAAGCAGTTCTTCAAGCAGCGGCTTGTAGCTGCTCTCGATCGGAATCTGCGGGCGGTTCTTGTCCGCGAGCTTACTGTAATAGTAAGACACTCGGCTCTGGACAACACCGGGACCATTCGGGATAGGAGGCGTTTGGGTAAGGATATTACCCAGCCAAAAGTCTTTCAGCGTTTCGATGAGCGCCTCTTCCTGACCCCGAATACGGGAGATCTTCCTTGTTACGATATCCGATGCCATACCGCCGCCGAAATGACAGACAATGAATGTGGTATCCACATTCATAACAGCCATATAGTGCCGACACTGGTACACATAGTAGATTGGAACAAGCGATCCTGCCCATTCGTCCTTCTTCTGGTAACTTGCGGTCTTGATCTCGATGAGCGCTTCATAAGGGCTTCCGTCCTTATCACGCATCGTTGTGCGTCGGTCAAGGTCTGCAATCATCCACGGGTAGTACGGGTGGCGATACATAATTGTGTCGTTTCTCACCTTCACACCGTGTATTGCTGCGAAATAGTCCGCAATCGGCTGCTCGGAAACGTGCCCGATGTCGAACATGAACTGAGTAGACGCATCAAGATCGTTCTTGGTACGTTCCTCGCCCATCTTAGACTTGTACACGCTCACATTGTTTGCCCAATGGCTGACACCATGCAGGGCAGCATTCTCTGAACCGCCGATACCGTAGTGCTGACGGAGCCCCCTCCATTTTGCCTGTTCTTCAGGTGTTCCCTGGTCCATACCGTTGCAATCCGCGATTGCGACAGGATGGTAATAAGGGCTGAGGACACGCCGTCCTTGCGCATAAGGAACCTCTCCGGTAGCGATCAGCTCCGCTGTCGAAGCGAGAACAAATGCTTCCAGAATCTCATCTTCGGTCGGCTCCTTTCCGTAATACTCTGTTATGACCTTCGTCTGGAGGCGGCAGGATTCTTCCGCTTCCTCTCTCGTGCAGCAATGAGCATACATGTAGAGAAGAGTTGCCAACTCCATGGGAGTTGGCTTTCTTCCATCCTTGGTCATTTGTTTCTTCTCCAGTGCCGCGGAAATACGCTCGAAAGCGCTGATTTCAGGCTCAAGGTAATGCCCAGAATAACGAAAATACATCTCTTTTCCTCCTCATCTTTACCAAACCAGGTCTCCGGCGACATCAAGATCCCGCCAGTTCATTCCAAGCAAACGAGCGATCGTATCCTCCATCCGGTACGTCTTCAGCAGGTCGTGTTCGGCAGCCTCTACAAGAGCCGGCACTTCCTGTGCAGCCATGAACAGATCGAGCGCGGATGCGTTGTTTCTCCCGTGAATCGCCACAAAACGCTCCAGCACATCCATTGCGTATTTCTTCGGAAGCTGGACCCTTTTCATGGCACTCAGAAGGGCGTTGGCAGAGTGGAACAGTTTGATCTCTTCCAACGCCTCCAGCCGTTCGGCGCCCTTCTCCAAAGCGGAAGTAAACATCTTGAACATCTCGCTGATCTGCTCCATATCGGAAGAACCCTTGTGCTCCGCGCGCATTGCCTCTCCGAGCGGAATTGTCGCCCATGTCGCGGCGCCGCTCTTGACGAGCTTAGGCTCTACCGTGACAGCACAGTTGCCGGTGTCGGATGTCTTTACAGAACAGACGACATCATACTCCCCGCCCAGGAGATCTTGGTATCTCTCTACGATCTTTCTTGTCTTCCGCGCGGTGCCGGAGATCTTCCACTCGGCAGCCGAAAAGGCATGGGCATAAAAGCCGGCCAGGAACGAAGGCTGCTGAAGCACCTCGCGTACAGACTCCTTTGCCTTATCGAAGACCTCAACAGCAGGAATGATCGCGTAGCTCGCGGCGGAAAGAAAAGCCGAAGCCTTCTCGTCCGCATAACGCATGACGACCCTGTTACTATTGACAGAGCAGCACTCATTCAGTACCATTGCCGTTTGCTCTGATGTGAAACGGTTGAACACCGTGCCGTCAATCATCAGCCGCTGCTTTGCCTGATTCAGAGCGTTGACGCGCATCAGCATCTTTCTACCGTCCGGCGTTTCGACAATCAGCTTCGCATTGTTCAGGGTATCCACATACGCCTCCGGGGAAACTCCCAGTTTAGCCGATTCCAGCACCGCGAGGATAGGCATGTTCTCCATTGGAACAAACTTCACCTCTTTGATGGGACACGGATCGATCCACTCAGCGTTCGCCTCGCGCTCCTCTACATAATCAAAGAAATCGCCTTCTTCAGAGAACGCAACAGCGTGATCGTCAAAAACGGGGTTACCTACTGTTTTTACATTAAACATTCTTTACTCCCTCCTCGGTTTATAAAACCGGTGAAAATTCTTCCTAAAATCGAACATCGCAGAGAAATAAAGAAGCCGAAGCATGCGCTCCGACTCTCTCATTTTCCCTATTTCCTTTCTTTGTACATCGTGCAGGTACGACACCTTTCAAGTTGGCATTCGCCTAATCCCGCGAGATGCTCTCCCCGAGCAAGACAGTAAGTCGATACATATCGATCGAAACTGTCCGCTGTACCTGTGCAATGCACGCAGCTCCTTGCCCGTTGATAATCCGCCATGGTTCCAGAATGACCGCCATGGTTAAAATTCTGTGTCTTCACACACTCTCCTCCTTTCTGATTTTTGTTCAGAGACGCAAAAAGGACGCTACCTTGGCGATTTCTGAAAAATCGCGCAAAAATAGCGTCCTCAATTCGTGAACGGCCAGATTAGCCTACCGCACGTTTCGGCAAACGATTGTGTAATTCAATCGCTTGTTTGTTCCGAAACCTCTACATACTTTGCAAGATTATTGTACAACGACATTGTAATGAAGTCAAGCAAGAATATGAGGGTACCCACAAGGGTACCCTCATATTTTTAGAGTATTTGACTTACAAAAGCTCAAATCCTCTCGCCCCGCATGGGGCGAGACGGAGATATTTCACCACATGGCTGATGCGTTCCACACTTCGATCCACTCACCCCGGGTGGGGCGAGACCTTGGGCACCATGGTCTTGGTCGGTGTGATCCCCACTTCGATCCACTCACTCCGCGCAGAGTGAGACTGGCACCGGCGTTGATAAGGCTATGGCAATTGCACTTCGATCCACTCGCCCCGTGTGGGGCGAGAGAGCAAACATACACAAATCGTCCGGAGATACGCATCCTTCCTTGTCTCAAACAGACAAAATGCCGAGACTCACACGACGGAATATCGCATGGCGGCAAGACCAACGAGTGAATATCTGCGAAAAGCCGGTGCGAACCTGACGGCATATCGCTGTGCACTGTAGGTTCGCACCGGTTAAGTATTGCCGGACGGATCAAAAGCCTTCGATTTCTTCGACAGTTACACCGGGCAACTCATCGACATAAATATCATAGTCCTCTGCGGAAGAAGGAGAAACAGTAGGATCCTTCAAAATGGCATGAACGGCGCGATGCACCTTGGCGGAAGAATACTTGCCATCTTTGCAGCCATGAACGAACCAGAACAGTTTTACGACCTCCATGGAGCCTTCCGGACGGGCAGACGACGCATCGTTTACGAAAAGGGTCCGCAGACACTGCTTAATGGTTTCGGCGTCGTCCTCGGTGAAACCGGTCTTCTCCGCGAGCTGGGCATTGATGGAGCCCTTAATCTCGTAAAGACCAAAACGCACAAAGTGCTTGGTACCCATCGTATCGGAGCCCTTCTTATCGCCCGTCTCGCTGTTCACGCTTTTGGTGATCTGGTATGTCTCCACATCAACAGGAGAGATGCTGACCGCGGGGTGAATGGAAACGGGGCCGCGCACACCGATCGAAATACCCTCGGCACCTTTTTCCTTACCCTTGAACGCGAACAGTTGTCCGAATGCACGGACGTCAAGCCATTCCGCGCAGGCTGCTTTTGCATACTCCTCGTTGCCGGAGATACCTTCGGTGATTCCGGCAGCACGCTCGTTCAGACTCTTACAGCCGTCGTCGCTGCGATCGTCGGACTGGACGAAAACAGCGTTTCCAAGGTCCTGCATACGGTTGCGAATCTTTCGCTTGACGCACACATCGGAAATCTCACCATAGCCGTCGTAATCGGTTCTGGGACGATTTCCGCAAAGCGGGTCACCGTTGCAGTTTGCGTGACTTACAGACACCAGGGCTACAAAGTCGATTTTGTTCTTCAAGGTATTAGATATTTTTATTCCTCCTCTTTAGTCATCGTGTTGTTTTCCGCGCCCGCGTCCTGCGTGGCGTTCTTTTTTCTGCTATGGGCGAAAAACTCGTTTCTCTGAAGCTCGTAGCCAATAAGGTAGAGTTCCCCAAGAGGCTTATCGATTTCATCGCCGTATGCGGTCAGCTTCGTTACGATTTCATTCGTCAGGCGGCTGTATCTCTCACGCTGACCGGGTTTGATGTAGTGAAGCCGCTGCTTCGCGAGGATCGTACTGAGACGGGTATAGACCGTCCATGGGGAGCGGCGGAAATCTGCCAGCATACGAATTGCAGTAGGCCGGACACCCTCGTTGCCGTTCTTATAACTGACGACCTCGGCATACTCCATAACGGCCAGAAGGCGTCCATACTGGAAGCTCCGATCGTTGTAGTCAAGGCTCCACTTCATGCACATTCCCTCCTGTTTATCAGCGTGATACTTTTGGATCGCGGAGCAAGCGACATAGACGATATATCTCCAAAGATTCACGTCATAAGCGTAAGAGGAGGAGGCGCGCTCCACGAGCCGACGCACAATATCCTCCGGCATGCGCTGGCTATCCAGCTTACAGAAAAGCATACGCTGCGTCTGCGCTTTGCTTACGGCATCATCAGCAACCATAAAATAGCGCTTATTTTGTTCGCGCTGGGTCCCGTACGCACAGTTCACTATGCTTCTGATAGACGGTGCCTGAATACCGAACATTCCATTCCACCAGCAGCATGTTTCGTCCCACTCGCCCAACCGCCGGACGTACTCTTCCGCGGGCAGCTCGGTATAGTAGGTGACTGACAGTCGACCGGATGTCGCTGCGCCGAGCGCCGCGGAAACGGCGACTGCGCCGGGGATAAGCCCTTCAACCTTCGCTTGGACTACCGCCGCAAGCGCTCCCCAATAATCCTCGAGTTCGTAATGAGGATCCTCCTCGCCAAATACGCAGACATCAAAGGGGTTGGGGAGCGCCGTTCCCCACGGGCACCATGTGATAAACGCCCTTTTGCCGATGATCGTGCTCTGATTGTCTACCAGCCATTTCAGTGCCGCATTCGTCTTTTGCGTTCCGGAATGGCTTATTGGGAAGATCCCCGCCTCATCTACGAAGTTTCGCTCGTAAACGTGGCTTGCGGAAATGATCTTCGCATTTCCGTGGAGGCTGACGACACCTTTCGGGTGAATTCTTGCCACCTTTCCGGGCCGTCCTGTGATCGCGCACAGCTCAACCGGCGCGTCCATTTCCTCCTCGTAGAAGCCCGACCACGCCTTAAAGAGTTCCGTGTCCTTCTAACACTCCTCCGGCGCACCATCCTCAAGACCGGCAACCCGCCAGCAAATGAGAAGTTTCTCGTTTTTCTTGTCCTTGATTGCTCCCTCGTCATTCAGCTCGATCAGTTTCGCGTCAACAAGGTTGTCCAGGAGCGTTTTCCCTTCAACATAATGAAGGATCGGTGCCAGCTTAGGATTGTTCCGTCTGGAGTTGTTCCAACGGGTCAACTGGCTGACATAGCGGTCGTATTTCTCGGTATCAAGTCCGCTCAGGTACCCCACCTGATCGCACAGCGGGTGTGCTACGGCGCCTCCTGTGCGTCCTGCCGACTCCTCAGTGACCGGAATGATGATCTTCCCGGCTTCCTTCTCCCAAGCTGCTGCCTGAACGAAGTTACCGTCCTTGTCGAGGGTGATCTCGATCGCAGGCATGGTTGTTACATGGGAAACAGGGGCAAGTGGCTGTTTGCCGCCCTCGTAGCGGCCTACATCGTACTCTTCCGCTACGCAGTAGGTCTCATAAGCTCTTTGCAGGATACCCAATTAACTTCACCTCCGCTTCTGGGAACAGGAATTCATCGGAACCGGTAAAATTACCGAGCTTTCGTCCAAACGGCTTGATGCCGGACGCGCGCACATGGTTGTGGAACGGGCAGTCCTCCGGTCTCGGGAAGGAAATGACGCCGTTTTTCATAACCGGACGCCAGAAGTTGTCGGTTACTTTCCCTCTCGTCTCGGGGGAGGGAGCCTCGTCCGCGTATGTTCTTCCATGATACATCAGCCCGAAACTCAGCTCCGGAACATTGCCGTACGCACCTTCGCCTTCGCCGAAGACGCACGGTTCAACATATCCCTGGCATTCGCGAGCACCGAGAAAGACATCCCGCCGACCTCCAAGACGAATACTCTTGAGGGCGATGTTATGATGCATGCTCTCGTCCCAATCATCCTGCAGCTCCGGTCTGTTGTCGTTAAACTCAAAGTGCGCGCGAACCTGATAGCAGCAGTCTTTTAGGTAGGTGTAGTAAGACAGGTCATTGGTCGAACCGTCGGAACTTGCGAAATACAGTTTGGTTCGCATTCCTTTGGATTCTGTTTGGATGGGATTCATTACGCGCACCGCGTCGATAAACCAGACAATGGACGGTTTCCAGTAGACGGAATGCAGAATTCCCTTTAATGCCTCATAGGTAGGGATCTGATAACTGAGCCGCTCTCCTCCGGTTCGTGTGATAGGATCCGTAAACAGTCCATACCGTCCAGAAACCTGGAACTCAACGAGATTTGGATGCTTCGGTTTCAATCGTTTCCACCTCTTTCTTTTTAAGTAAGTCAAATATGTAATTTTAAATGCTATTTTAACTCTAAAGTGCCTGTTTATCAATGTTTTTCCATGTTATACGATGTTGTAATTTTAAATTTTTTGTGGCATAATATGTATGGCATAGCTCTCCATCCAAAGGGAGTTTTCTTGAAGAAGGGGATGACACTAATGAGGTATCTCGTTATAGCGGAAAAACCAGAACTTGGAAAGGCGATTGGCAAGGCAATTCCGCCAGCCTCCGATGGTCGTTTAGTGCCTGCCGGCACCTATAAGGTCCTCGCAGCGCGAGGTCACCTGCTTGAACTGAAAGCGCCGCAGGACTACGACCCACAGCTTGGGACAAAGTGGACTCTTGAGCAACTCCCGATTTTTTTCCGAAACTGGGAGCAGAAGCCTCGAGAGATACGGAACCCGAATACCGGTAAGACGCAGCCGGATCCTGATGCTCTGCATCGGCTTGAAAATATAGAAAAAGCGTTGAAGGAGTGCGACTGTGTTATTCACGCCGGGGACCCGGACGATGAGGGACAGTTCCTCATTGATGAGATTTTGCAGAGATTTCATAATACGAAGCCGGTTCTGCGCCTGCTGATCAACGACCTGTCACCTGACTACATCCGCAAGCAGATGAATCATCTTGAACCGAACGAGAAGTACATGCCGCTTGGGGTAGGCGCCTACGCCAGAAGCGTCGCGGACTTCATGTTCGGGATCAACTTCACCCGCTACTATTCGTTGCTCTATAACGCGGCGCGCCCTCTTAGTGTTGGACGCGTTCAAACCCCAACGCTTGGGCTTGTTGTTAACCGCGACAAGGAGATCGAAAACCATGTTATGCGTATGTACTACACCTTGGGTTACGAGGGTGCCACCGGCGATGCATCCTTTCCTGTTAGTTTCGTTCCAAATAAGGACAGTGACTTTCTGGAGGAAGGGAAGGTCTTTGATAGAACTGTCATGGAAGGCTTTCTCAGAAACATCCCGGAAAAGTTGAGTGGCGCAGCTGTCGTAAAAAAAATGATGTCCACTGACCCTCCGCTGCCGTTCAATCTGGTTAAGCTGCAAACATACTGCGGCTCCAGGTTCAAACTCACTCCGCAGGAGGCCCTGGATACAACGCAGGTTCTTCGCGAAAAATACAACCTCATTACCTACAACCGATCCGACTGTCAGTACCTGAACAACGAACAGCACGAAGAAGCTCCTGCAGTGCTTGCGGCAGTGTACAAAAATCTTGGGATAAACACGGCACCTGCGCTGATAGACACTACGATCGTAAGCAGATGCTTTGATTCTGGCAGCACGACAGCGCATCACGCCATCATACCGACCCAGGCTACCTGCGATATGAGCCAGCTTACAGACCGAGAGCGAAATGTGTACGGCGCGATTGCTTTGTTCTATATGCTGCAGTTTATGCCGCCAAAGATACAGCGAAAGACATCGATGTCTGTTGAACTTGCCGACGGTCACCGGCTGCAGAGCAGTTCGATGGAACTGCTCGAAGCAGGATGGTGCGGCTATGCCGGTCAGACCGGTATGGATGATGTCGATGAAGATAAAGCGAGCGAAGGCAGCTCCAGAACGCCTCTCAGCGACCTTAAAGAAGGCACATACATCCTGCAGTTACGGGATGGACATATTGATGAGCGCGAAACCAAGCCTCCGAAACGCTACACGGAGTACAGCCTGAATGAAGATATGACCCGGATCGCGAGATATGTATCTGATCCGGAGGTCAAGCGGATCCTTCTCGAAAAGGACAAAGGAAAGAAAGGAGAGAACGGTTCCATTGGTACTTCCGCAACCAGAGCCAGCATTATCGGTACTCTGTTCAGACGAGGGTTCATTGAGACGGCACAGGACAAGAAGAACAAGTATATCGTCTCGACAAAGCTCGGGCGCAGCTTCTACGCCATGCTTCCAGAGGACATCAAGGGAGCCAATGTAACAGCCCGCTGGTGGGCGATCCTCGAGGACATTAAAGAACAGTCCGTGGACAAAGACGCGCTTTTTGACAGCGTTTTGGAGCACATCCGCGAAACGATTGCGGATCGCCCGTCAACGCTGCCGGAAATGCCAGGTCTGCGGCATCGTGGGGATCCAATCGACTACAGCGACAGGAGCCTTGGCAAGTGCCCGCGCTGCGGTAGAGATGTGATCGAAGGGAAAAAGGGATTTGGCTGTGTCGGCTGGTCAGACAAGGAGAAGCCGTGCAACTTTACGATATGGAAGGACAACAAGCTCCTTGCAGCCAGCGGCAAGTCAGTCACCAAAAAGATGGTGAAGGACATGCTTGGGGAAAAGAAAAAGACGCACATGACCGGGCTGACATCCCAAAGGACGAGAAAAACATACGATGCTGATCTCGTCCTGGACGACACCGGAAAGTATGTAAACCTTAAACTGGTGTTTCCGGAGAGAAAGCCAATGAACACCCGCCGGGGTCCCGGATACTTTCGAAGATAGACATGGAACTCGGCAAAAACGGAGGGCACCCACAAGGGTACCCTCCGAATTTCTTGTCAAGCGTCCACGGCGCGCGGCATACTCCGCGTAAAGATTGCTCGCCGGGACAGCCGAAAACAACGCAGTGTCTCCCCTGCCCCTTTGCAGGTTTGGTTATGCGCCACAATCGAACTACAACTTTTAGCCATGCAAAGAGAAGGGAGGGAGCCGCTCACGCTCCCCCCAAACTACAGCTAAGTCAGGTACTTCTGATATTCCGCCACCGCCAGACGGTCACAGCGCTCGTTTTCGGGGTGTCCGGCGTGCCCCTTCACCCACACAAATTCCACCTCATGCATTCTCAGCAGCGGCAGCAGCCTTTCCCACAGGTCTACATTCAGGGCAGGGCTGTTGTCGCTCTTTTTCCAGTCTTTTTTCTGCCAGCCGTACACCCAGCCCTTCGTTACGGCATCAACTAAGTACTTGCTGTCGCTGGTCAGCGTAACGCGGCAGGGCTGCTTCAGGGCGCTCAGCCCCTCTATGGCGGCAAGCAGCTCCATGCGGTTGTTGGTGGTCATCGGCTCCCCGCCGGAAACCTCCTTTTCCTGCCCTTTGTACCGCAGGATCGCCCCCCAGCCGCCGGGACCGGGGTTGCCGGAACAGGCGCCATCGGTAAAAAGCTGCACATCTTTTCGCCCCACTGGCATTAGTCTCCCGCCTTGGATGTTTGATTGCCGTCCTCCTCTTCGAGAGGGAAGAGCTTTCGTGCGGCGTTGATCGTCTCAAGGGCGCCGAGGTCGATTTTGGCGATGGGGTTCAGGTCTATCGCTGCGCGTCGCGCCTCGATGTCCGGATGTGCATAGATCGTAGTGGTTTGTATTGTATTATGCCCGAGAATGGACTTCAGCAGGTTAAGGTCGGCGCCATTATTATACAGCAGAGTCGCCGCGGTATGCCGCAGCTTGTGGGTAGAGTAATTCTTGCCTCCAAGCCCAGCTGCGGTAATTGCCCGTTCCACGATACTTTGCACGCGGCGCCGGCTGATCCGATGGTTCTCCTGGCTTAGGAACAGAGGGTTATTCCCGTTCGGCAGTTCGTTTAGATTCTGCTCATCCACCTGTTTCTGGCGGATCGCAAGGTACCTCTTGACCTGATTTGCGCATTGAATGTTCATCGGAATGACACGGGTCTTTGAGCCCTTGCCTCGACGGATATTGATGAGCATATCTTCTCCGAACTTTATATCGCAGACATTGAGGTTCACCAACTCATTGAGACGCATTCCGGTGGTAAGGAACATCACAAGAATGCAGAGATCTCTTTCGCGGTGCGCTTCTCTAGTGCTGCCAAGAAGTGCGGCGACCTCATCAAGTTCCAACGCAATCGCATGCTTCGTTTCGTCGGTGTTATCCTTGCTTTCGACATGGACATACTCCATCACATTGCGGGACAGGTATTCATTTTCGTGCAGGAACCGATAAAAGTCCTTGATGCAATACACCTTGACGCGAGCGGTAGCCTTTTTATTGATCGTCGGGGCATCGGGGTTCGGGTCCGTGGGGTCGTCCTTCTTGCGCATGTAGGCTCGGTAGTCTTCGATATCCTGTTTCCGGCAGCCGAGGATCATATCCTCGTCTACTTTGGAAAAGTCGAAATCCTGGATCTCATCGAGACGGTGACAGTCCTTACCGCACCGTCCTGCCCGCCATGACACGAACTTGTAAAAGCCTTTCAGGGTATAATAGTGCTGTTTGATTGTGTTCGGGGAACGGTCATTCACGGACTCGCTCTCCAGAAAGCGCATAATGAGCGATGGCGTATCCTTACGATATGCTTCTACATCTACAGCGTATCTGTAATCGTTAACCTTACTCAATGTTGTTCACAAGCGTTATTCCTTTTCCGCGGTCTATGAACCGCCGGGGAAACGCAGCTCCTTTCTCTCCAAAAATCCATACCTTCGAGAATGGGTACCCCAAGGGTACCCACGCAATCTGTCAGGCAGCGTATGCCCGTGTTGCAGTGCACATCACGGTACGGCTTAGGCATACATACTCTCTGGTTGCTGATTGCTCACCAGATGGGAAAGACCGAGGGACACCAGAATAGCGTCCTCTATTTTGCGCATCTCTCCATATGTGCACCTTCCTACATAGCGTCCAAGGCGGCTGACGGACACCGTTGTGACCTGCTCACATAATGCGGTGCTCGGCGTGCGCAGACTGCTGATCATCACATGCGTAGGAAGCTCGCGCTTCTGACGGGTGGTGCAATAGACGACCTCCACGGTTGTCGAGTGCCTGTTGTTTATGTTATTCGATACGACGATCCCGGGGCGTCCGCCCTGTTGCTCACAACCGTGGGCATTGTTGCCGTCATATATGTAATAAATTTCTCCTCGCAGGATCTGAGAACTGCTATCATTGAGCTCTCTGCTCATCGCAGTCAACCTCCTTTCCACCCGCCATGGCGGTCGGGCACATTTGACACTCCCCATAGACAAATCCAGGGGAAGTATCAAACCGCATTGTCAGCACCGCTGCTCATCTTCGCGCCGCATTTCCCGCAATAAATATTCCAGCGAGAGCAAAGTGTAGCCCCGCAGACAGGGCAATACTCATACGGCACATCAACATACACCACATTCTTGCGGTACAATTTTGCGCCGTCATCCGCATGAACAGCAATTTCCTCATGATAGCTTGTCATTTGTACGGTTCTGGTTTTAATGATTGGCTTGCCATGTCGTGCTTTGATAATAGTTTCCATCACTACACCTCCATCGACTCGATACGGGCACACAGTTCGTCAGTCACATCATTTCCGTACATCAGTTCCTCGAAAGAACTGTCGTCACCGCTGCTGATAGCCTCGACATCAATACCGTGTTTTTCAAGCCAATTAGCAACCTCAAGGTCGTATTTTGCGGCCTGACGGGCATGGCTAGCGCATAGGTGCATCTTTGAACGAATGTAATTGGGTATAACTATCACTCTTCATCCTTTCCATTTCAGTTGCGCTCACTGTGCTTTTCGGAGGTAATACTCCACTCACCCCGTGTGGAGCGAGACATACAGCCGAGCAGCGTATCAATCCTACTTCGATCCACTCGCCCCGGGTGGGGCAAGGCCCAATCCGGTAGGGGGCAAAAGTGTTTCACCGGTCCTTCGATCCACTCGCTCCGCGTGGGGCGAGACTTGGCAGGCTTGGACTTGCCGGCGTCACCGGTGTCTCGGTACTTCGATCCACTCGCCCTGCGTGGGGCGAGACCTTGGGCACCATGGTCTTGGTCGGCGTGACACCCGCTTCGATCCACTCACTCCACGCAGAGTGAGACCAAGATGCAATTAGATTATTAAAAGAAACAGAGACTTTGATCCACTCGCCCCGTTCGGAGCGAGACGTTGGCACTGCACAACTTGCGATAAGTATTTCGGGGGCTTCAATCCACTCGCTCCGCGTGGGGCGAGACCCGCACAGCCCGCATGCGCTTGCCATGATCGTGGCACTTCGATCCACTCGCCCGTACAAGGCGAGGCACCCCCTGCCTGCGCAGTGCTATGGGCGGTTTTCCTTGGAGGTTGAGATATAGCACCAGCTTTGCGGCGGCCTCGTGAGCCAAAGCGCGAAATTGCCGCATCGGCTCTCCGACTGCCGATACATTGCGCAGGATTCGCAGAACAGCCGCCCTCTGCAGGGGAGGGTAAATTCATAGAGCGGTTTTGGGATATCGTAGATTTTCAGATCGGAGATATGCCACCCGTAACCGAGTCCGCCGTTCAGGTACGCCTTTAATTCGACCTCACGCAGGCAAGCGGCATCCAATAGACTTTCTATCGGATCATACGCGGAGTCCGGTTTGCGAACCATATATCTCGGCTCCTCATGAAAACCCATAGACCCGACCCTTACAAAAGTATCTATATGGTCGCAGACGAATTCACCAATCACGCTTTGGTTGGCGAGATGGCTGCCGGGCAGACCACCCGCGGGCTTGCCGATCCAGACCGGGACGGTCGGGTTGCCTATGTATTCGCCGTTTGGTTTTCGCGTGGCTTGCCCGAGGGTACAGTAGATGTAGACCTTAAAAGGCATCTCCAGCTTTGGACGCGTTCTGCGAACTTCGATGGTCTTTTTCCCAGAGATGATCTTCTTGCACCATTCCGGGCGAATACTTAACAGTACTGAATCCATGGACATCTCTGCTCCTTTTCGCCTCATCTCACATGGCGGCACATTTTCTTCTCCGTGATCTTGCGTATCTCAACATCACGAGATATCGATTTGCTGTTGCCCGTCTTTGGTGTGCCTCGCCAGCAGCGCCGAGAACTCCTCGCCGCAGCCAAGCGCGTCGGCAACGGTCTCTGTCTGTTTCGCATCCAGCTCAGCCAGCCTGGAGGCAAAGAAAGATGTAATCAGGCGGTGCCCGCTGTCGAGCCCGTCAAGCGGCAGCACAAATGTGTCAACAGTGAGCGAATAGGCCCGGCACAACGACTTTTTCTGCTCTTCGCTAAGCGGATATGCTTTTCGGATCCTATCAAGCAGGCTATGTGGAATCGATTGGCGTCCGTTTTCGATGGCAGACAAGTAGGCTGTCGAAATATGCAGTCGTTCCGCCATATCTCCCATCCGCTCTCCATAGTCGAGGCGCAGCTTTCGCAAAGCAACGCCAAATTCAGTCAGGGTTGAAATCTTAATTTTATTATTCACAGGTTCTCCTCCTCTGGAAGGTGATATGTGCTTGCGTGGCAAGAAGGACGCTCACGCATTGCGAGCTCAGCGCCCTATGCCCTCGATGCGCTTGCCGACCACCGAGATATCCACGCTGACAAAAGCCGCAAACGGCTTTCCGCAGCCATTAAACTCGTATTCATCGCAGACCACTGCATAGACAGCGTTGAAAAGAGATTCATGGTGAACATACACGGCTGTCCCACAGTACGGGCACCGGACCTCAACTTTGCGCTCCATGGCGGTACCTCCTCTAATCCTGATATACTTCCTTATCCGGGCGCTGTTCCCAGTAGGCAGAACGCTGGGCGATTGCCATATCGATCAGCCAGAATGCGCCTCGCTCGTCCATCAGGACATCGACCGACCACTGTCCCGCCAGCCCCTGTACATCTCGCATCGCATTGGCGATCATTGTCTGAACATCGTCCTTGTATTGTGTAAACGCGCTCCCAATCCTCTCTCGCTCATGCTCGAAAATGATCTTGTCGGTGGCATCGTACAGATGTGGGTATACATAGTCGTAATCCCAATAGTTCGCGGTGAAGATTGGCTCTCTGGTGTCGAAGTCGTAGAACACACGGAACTCAGGGCGCAGCGGCAAGCCATTGTAGATGCAAGGAGTTTGCCCGGATGGACTCTCTATGAACTTTCTCACAACGATCTCATCCATGCCATCTGCGCCAACGCACATAGCCCCATAGTTGATGCCGATGATCGAGCGATACAGTTCATGCAGACCGTACAGATTGCACGTCCCATTTGCGTTAAACTTGTTGCTGAAGCGACCGTTCTTAACAAAAACATGACCTGTCAGGTTCATCTCGATCAGCTTCGGGATGACACGCTCATCCAAGTACGCCCTCACGACAGCTTCATCTTCTTTCGGATGCTCCATATAGAATGCCTGATACAGCCTGCCCGCGTACTCCGGTTCATCCTGCGCGCTTGGCAGTTTAGTATAAAAAGTCCTCGGCGTCTGGATGCCGCAATCTTTAACTTTCGGATACCAGAAGCTGAAATCGTTCTCATGCTCTCTCGAAAAATCAAACATATTGTTCCTCCATTAACTCATGTGAGCTCTTCAGAAAGTGAGCTCTACACCATCAGGCAAAGACGGCATTTCTCTCCAGGATACTGTCTCCCAAACAAATGAGACGAATGATGGGCGATCAGAGGCTGTGTGCTGCTTCCAAACGCCGCTGAAGATATGACCGAAGCCGTTCCTCATCAGAGCAGCCTGGTTTTCTTTTGGCTGTTCCTCTCCGAGTCTGTGCCAACCTTCCTTCGGCATGGGCATCCAGAATATCACATCCTTGCCGGGACTAAGCCCACCCGGGCGAAACAGCGGCGGCTCACCCGGAGCGTAACTCGCCAGGACGCTGTCCGAAACATGCCCCCACTTGCAGATGATCAATACCTTTTCCCCAAGAGGGGGAAGGGCATCCATTGTAGCGTCCAGCCAGATGCTTCACCCGCCGCAAGTACATCATCTTCCACACTCATAGTTCACCAGCTCCGCTTCCCGCATCGAGCATGAGCTGCCCGGAGCGAAATGCCTCGTAGATTGTTCTCTCGCTGCGATCGATCAGCTTGGGGAAGAACAGCTCGTCCATTGTCGCTTGCGCCGTTTCTACCAGCGCGACCTGCGCGGCGATCCAATCTTTCAGATTCCGCCACGCGATACGCTCTGCTTGCTCATCGTCGCACTTGAGGCGCTCCCGTTCCATAACGGTTTTAACGCCGTCCGGTCTTGCTTCCAATCGGAACCCCTGCAGGGAACCGCAGCACTCCAACGCGAATGTAACCGCGGTGACCTTTCCGTTTTCGGCGTAGTCCATCATCACCTTGCGCGCGCCGTGAGCCGCAAGGATACCCTGGATCTCACCGACGGTCTGAACCGCGGGGATCCTTGTTGTGTAGTTCTTTATTGGCATTTTCCTCTCCTCCTGCAAAATCATTGTCACGGGGTTTTGCGTACGGTACGATCATGTATCTCAGCTGAGCCCGACAAACAGATAGGAACAAACCGACAGGATGGTCAGCGCCACAAGAATGATGCAGACAATGCGAACACCGATCTTCTTCCGATTCTTTGCCATAGATATGAACTCCTTTCAAAAGTCGCCGCATGGCGGCATAATTCAGTCTTGATCAAATGCGTTTTCCGCCGCTATTTTCGCGAGCTTTTCGCGATAGATCTCTTCCAGCCTGCTCCAGAAATCCGCGGAGATTCCAAGAGCCTTCTCCAGTTTTTGAGCGTCCTCCGCGGACAGACGCACATCGCCGCTCAGTAGATGGGCAATGTGTCTTTCCGGCACGCCCATACGCTCGGCAAGCTCTCCTTGGCTCATCCCACGATCGACAAGCTGTTCTTTAATAGTAGCCCCCGGCGGGATGGCTATATAGCTTCGACTTCTTCTCATCGTACACTTCCCGCAATGCTCTAAAGAGTTCCATCTGTGCAAACGACCGGCACCTTGACGCCCATGGTTCTGCGTCCCACCAGCTTGCGCCACTGCGCTCTGGTTCCCGAATAGTGTATCGCCTGGAGGCGGGTGCACCCCTCAAACGGCTTGGTGTCGATCTTTTCGAGGCTTTGCGGCAGGGAGACCCTCCGCAAAGATGTACAGCCACTAAACGCGTTCCGCCCGATCTGCGCTGTTCCTTCCGGAATCGCTATTTCCGCAAGCGCCTCGCAGCCATTAAAAGTGTCTTCGCCGATGCTCCTCAGATTGCCTGGGAGCCTGATGGCTTCCAGAGACTCACAGCCGGAAAACGCACGATTTCCCACTTCAGTAATGCTGTCCGGAAGGGATATGTTTTTCAGTGCGGTGCAGTCCGCGAACGCGCCGTCACCTATTGCTGAGATACCCTCCGCGATGTGAACATCTGAGAGCTTAGTACAGCATGTGAACATCGCATCGGCAACACTGCCGATGGATTTCGGGATTGAAGCGCTTAAAAGGTTCTCACATCCATAAAAAGTCTGTCCTCCGACTTCTTTTACGGACTCGGGGAGAGAGATAGACTGGAGAAAGCCGCAGAAGGCGAACGCGCTCGTACCGATATCGGTAACGCTGTCCGGGATCTGAACACTCCGAAGTCCCGCTTCGCGGAAGGCTTGTTCACCGATCCGGCTCAAACTGGGAGGAAGCGTTATGGCGTGAAGATTGCAGCAGCACATGAAAGCCTGCGTGCCGACGCTCTCCACGGTATCCGGGATATCTACACCCTCGAGACTTCCGCAACCAAGGAACAATTGTGCCCCGACACATTCCACCCCCCCATGGGAGTTTCACGCTTGTGAGAGCTGAGCATCCGGAAAAAGCCCCCGCGCCGATAAACTCCGCCTTGCGTGGAAGCGTAATACTCGTTAGGGTGTGGCAATTCAAAAAAACCTCGTTAAATATCACGCGCACACTATCCGGGAGATCGACGCTGGCAAGAGAGCTGCACCCGGAAAATGCTTCATCCTGGATGGTCAGAAAGTCATCCAGCAAAACCAGGTGTTTGAGACCTTTGCAATCAGCAAATGCCTTAAACCCAATCGTGTCGACGCGGCAGACCTTTCCGCCTTGAATAAAAGTCGGCGACAGAACCAGATACTCATCATCTATTCCCATAAAGCCGACCAAATCACGGTTTTCTTCTGTAATCTCATCTTCGATTTTCATCAAGAAACTCCTTCCGTCTAAAATCCATGGCGGGTTTTTGATCAGCCGGCAGCCCGTTCGATGGGAGGGGCGGAAAGGGTGCCGTTCGGGAGGCGATAAACCCACACCGCCGGCCTAGCCGTCTGATGACACCGGCAAACCGGATGGCTGCGGCAAAGGAGCTCCTTGCGGGTAAAGATCTCGGTATCTCCGCAGCGATCACAGGAGCAGACCCACTCGTCGTGACCATCATTGTTCTTGATCGCGTTGCGGCCCTTGACGGTAAAATCGCCGAAGGTTTGCCCGGTCAGGCCAAAGCTCATACGCAGCCGATCTCTATACTTCGAGCCGGCACCACAGACGGGGCAGGCATAATCGGTTCCGTCTTTGAGCGCACCTGCTTTGTGGAGGCTCTCCACGCCGCAGATATTACACTCACAGACCCAAAGGCGCTTGACAACGCCGTCCTCCACATAAGGGTATTTCACGGACAGTACGCCGTACTGCTGAGCGCTGAGATCCTTTCCACGGGAGGGGAGCTTATCCTTACAGCTGCTGCAGGCTTTCACGGAGCTTCTTCGCACCTGGGTCTCGGTCAGCGAGACTGCCGTGCCGCAGTCGCAAAGGCATTCGTAGCTGTCCTCCTTTTTATCAAAGCGCTGGACAACGAGGAAGCCGATCCGACGCCCGATATTCTTATCCTTTTTCTGTCGTCCCACGACGATTCCTCCTTTCCGAAATGCGTGATGTTCTTCAGCCGGCGAGTTGCTCTTTTGCTGCCGGTTTTTTTATTACCTTGCCGTGGCATTTAAGTGTAAGACCGCCCTTCAGCATCTGCTGCTGGAATGCCACATCCGGTACGCAGCGCGGGTGGTCGGTATAGAAGAGGCGCTGTTTCTCACGATATACCTCAAACAACATCGTAGAGCCCTCCCTTGGTCGTAAATACCTGCGCCTCCGGAGGCAGCTGCCAATAACCATCGAACGGAAGCCCCAGCTTGCGATACGCCTCAAGCAGCTCGAGCATCTGCGTCCTCTCGAACAGAGTCGCGCCGGCTACCAATGACGGAAAGCTGGCGTAGAGCTCCTCCATAAAGGGGACATACACCTTTGCGGCAATCTTATCAGCGTCCCATGGCTCAGTGGATCCGTCACGGATCATGGCGGAAATCAGGGCGCGCTTCTTTTTTTCTGTTCTCTGACAGAGAGCCACATATCGATCGGAGCGATGTTTCGCCTGGCTTTTCTTGAGGTTTCTCTGATCTCGCTCAGCGTAATAGGCGGCGAGGTCGTCAGAGAGGTGCCACAGTTCCCGATGGGTGAGAGGGGCGCCCTGCAGGTTGACCTTCCGCTGGATCCGGCAGATGTCCGCCTTGATCTGATCCTGTACCGTCAGCACACCGTTGTTTCCGACAACATACGGAGCCGACATCGAGAGAACGAGGGCATTGTCCCGATAGAATTCGCAGCAGCCGCCTCCCGAGCGCAGCTCGGTGGTAAGACCGTCGCGGATCCCTTCCTGCGCCCAGTGAGCGGCGCGTGACGCGCCCATCTTTGTGAGGAGGCGCTGGTAGGCACTATCCGGCGTATCGACCGGATGTATGTCTGTTTCGATCGCGGACAGGAGGAATACGGTATTGTCCCGCTCTCCGTCCGATATTGAGGCGATTTTCCTTCTCGCCGCATCAAGCGCGTCTTGCCGGTCAAAGGAGATATACAGGATATCTGACCCTGACAGTTTTTCCGCGCAAGCGACATATATCGTCCCTTTGTGGACCGTTGTGCTGTTTCCCATGATTTTCTGAACCCCTTTCCCAAAACAACTGAAGTGTATATGTACAGGCAGGCTGGGCCTGCCAGCCCTGCAGAAAGCAGGACATAATGATCCTCCATCCGTTCCCGGGGGATAGAGGTTGAGGACGGTGCCTCAGACGATCAGTCAATGATCTCGGCGTCTACAAGGTGGCAATAGTGGTCTCCGTTTTCCTCATAGATCTCCAAAGTACCAGCCAGCGTGAAGGTGTCACCAAGATCGGGATAGACAGCGCCATCCATGAGAATAAACTCCATTCCCTGAGACTCACCGGTGTCCGGGTCAGACACAACGCAGATGTGGTAGACAACACCTGCTTCTGTGCCTTCCAGGGCGACATATTCGCCTGACATTTTAATTTCGGTCCCAACGAGCTTATCCGGTTCGCCGAGAATGTGATACAGCTCGTGACAGGCTTCCTCGGCAGTGAGAACGGTAAGATCCTTCGGGCTTCCAGAGTTGACATCATTGTGATCGTCAGCCGGTTCATTCCCGCATGCAGCGAGGGTCAGCACCATAAGGACGGTCAGCAGCAGACTAAACAGTTTCTTCATTGATTCTTCCTCCTTGAATAAAATGAGTGATATGAACACACGCCAACCTCCGTGGGGAAGGATGGGCGGTTAATCCGCAGATCGCTGTAATACCGGCTCCGCGTAGAAGGCGGAGATGCCGGCGCTTCGAACTTCCTTACGATAGATATCGTGGATCCTTGTCTCTATATAGCAGCACCGTCCGGTTACAAGAGTTTCTCCGATGCCGTCCTGCAGATAGGTCTGACATGCCGGTTTACAGCGCTCGTACGCGGCACGTGCTTCATCCGGATCCCTGGAGTCCAGCAGGATCTCGCCGCGAGGCTTGGAGCCATAGATCACATGGCGGCGAATCGCTTCGACGGTCAGTGAGACGGTCGGGTCGAGGATAAAGCTGAAGTGCTCTATATAGACTCGATAGGTCTTGGTAGGGATGTTTATCATCTCCTTGGTTCTTTATTTTTACATTATCGTATAACTTACATCTTACGGTTTCATTGTAGCACGAGTATTACATTTAGTCAACAAAAATTACATCTTCGTGTAACTTAAAGTTTATGTAGCTTTCAATTTTTTTGTATGTTTGGAGCAGGGAAGATACGGCATCCTGCCTCCAGATACCTCAATTGGAACCCTTCTGCAGCCATTCCCAGTGGGAGGTCACAGGGGAGAGCAAAACTGCGGTAAAAAACAGCAGATTTGCGCTTGACAAAGCGAGAAAGATGTGTTTCAAGGGACAAAAACACCATAGTATAGTCTTTTTGTATTGGGAGATAATAGCAATCAAACCGCGATCCCCCATCCTTCCCCGCCCATAAAGTGGCGCATAACCACGGAGGCGCCGCCTCCAACCCGCTCCGCGGGGAAGAGGAGCCCGGTTCCGGGGGCGATCCGAGACCCCGTCTCGGGGGTTCTGCGCCTTGTCCGGACTTGAGATGATGTAATTTTTACTGCTTTCTAACTTTTTCGAGCCAATTTTCGGGGAATTTCTTACTGTGGGAAATGTGCTTCTTTTGGTAAATTCCATACTTTTGTTATACTTTTTACCTTGACTTCCTGGGTCCGATCTGACCCGGAGGACTGCCCGCCGTTTTGTTCCTGCTATATTATGGTAATCTGCGTCGATCCCTGTCCGCGCTGTTTCTGATCTGAAAGTCCGCATTTCTTGGAAGGTAAGAAAGAAATCCAAGTCATTTTAGATTTTGTTTTGATTATCTTTAGATTTTATATAGTAAAATGCGCCGGCCCGGATGGTGGGTCAGCGACGAGTAATAAATAAATA